>Ga0334898_1000076_pt1 | contig 187675 bp, 165 predicted proteins | sample GraSluR3_MG_10_FD_207228 | JGI IMG/M metagenome (GOLD analysis project Ga0334898, IMG submission 207228) | Sludge microbial communities from methane-producing bioreactor in Wageningen University, Netherlands - Granular Sludge_3_08-R3 | ecosystem: Engineered > Bioreactor > Anaerobic >...
GCCGGCCCGGTGGCCACAGCAGGGTGGACACACCCGTTCCCATCCCGAACACGGAAGTTAAGCACCCTCACGCCGATGGTACTACGGGCAACCGTGGGAGAGTAGGTAGCCGCCGGGCCCTTTTTTTTGCTTTTCCCCCATCCCCTCCTTTCCCGGAGGGTATTTTTGTCTTGGAAGGTACACCACCACATTTTGTACCTTTCAATTGATATGAAATACGGCTATACTTGCCCGAGGAGGAACCTGTGGCTTTAATCCCATTCTATAAACCAACACTACGCAGAAAAGACATGGATGCAGTGCTACAAACCATGGTCGATGAACGCATAGGGCCCGGTGAACGCAAGAATGAGTTTTTGAAACAGTTTTGTACCTATATAGGAGCCAGTAGTGGAATCGCCTTACGCAGTTATCCTGATGCATTGCGGGCATCACTGCTTGCTCTAGGGCTTCCCCCAGGAGCAAAAATCGGAGTGAGTGTTCTCTCTCCTTCTCTCTACAGCTCGGTGGCGAAAGATCTGCAACTCGAACTGTTGCTTGGTGATATCGATGCAGAAAGTGGCTGTCTCAGCCAAGGTGAAGCAATCCGTCTCATCGAAGCAGGAGTTCAAGCTATTTTGATTCATGAGCCTATGTGCCAGATTCCTCTGCATAGTGAATACCGCCAACTGGGTGTTCCGATCATTGAGGATATCAGCCAGAGCCTTGGTAGCTGCTTTGATGAAGAGAAAGCAGGTGGGTATGGAGACCTTGTTGTCTGCGCATTGGAGGAGGATGCTGTCGTCAGTGCTGCCGGTGGGGCTGTCTTGGCCACTATGCATGGTGATTATCAAAAAGCACTCAACTCGCTCTTTCGCGGACTCAGGGAGTATGTTGAACTCCCCGATATGAATGCAGCACTGGGTATGATCCAACTTTCCAACCTTGAAGAGCATCTCTCCAAGAGAAGAGAGTTTTATACGCTTTTTTCCAATGCCCTGCTGAAAACCGAGCACAAGGTGTATGGAATCGGGAACATCGATTTTAAACCGAACGGTTATGGATTCTGTGTTGTCCTGGATTCCAGAGCGGAGGATGCCATCAAGTTTGCAAACAAATATCAAGTCTCAGTACAGAAAACCTTTGCAAGTACCTTGGCAAGGGACTTCAGTGACCGATTTGATCTTTTCCCCAATGCATTGCCACCCCATCTCAGGGGAATATCACTTCCCCTGTACCCATTCTTGAAACAATCAGATACTGAGTTGTTGATAAAGGTCATCAGTCACCTACCATAAGGAGCCAACCATGGAACAGAGACAGGTACGCCATGTATTGATCATTGCAAACTGGAGCAAAAAACCAGCTCAAACCCTCTCTCAAACAATCGTCGACTACCTTGCAGGAAAGGGGATTGAGAGTAGTGTAAGCCGCACGAACAAAGGCAACGAACCCTTGGTTGTGAAAAAAGAGACTGACTTGGTCATCTGTCTTGGAGGCGATGGGACGGTACTCTACTGTGCACGATATCTCCAGGATTTAGGGATTCCCATACTTGCCATCAATGTGGGGACCTTTGGGTATATCACCGAGATATCCGTTGATGAGTGGCAGGAAGCAATTGATTACTTTCTTGCAGGTAAAAACACCATCAGCAGGCGCTTGATGATACGGGTAGGTGTCTTCAGAAAGGGAAAGAAGATATTCACCGCTCATGGACTGAATGAGATGGTGGTCTCTTCAAGTGGCATCAGCAAGGTCGTCAGCCTCTCGCTCCATATTGGATCGACTGAGGCAGGGTTTTTCCGTTCAGATGGCATGATTATTGCGACCCCCACTGGTTCTACAGGCTACAGCCTGGCAGCCGGGGGACCCATCTTGGACGTGGACCTCACTTCCTTGATAATAACCCCCATTTGCCCGTTCACCCTGTCGAACCGACCACTGGTTGTAAGCGGTGATTCAACCATCACGCTGACAATACCTAAAGGTCAACGAACGGGTTTGATGCTCTCGGTAGACGGACAGCAGAACTTCTGCTTGCAGGAAGAAGACATGGTTATTGTGGAAAAATCCCAGAGTAAAGCATTGTTGGTTGCAAGCGAAAGACGTAACTACATAGAAGTATTACGTGATAAACTGAATTGGTCTGGGGGAGGATTGCATGCTTGAGCGGCTTGAAATACACAACTATGCACTGATCGAAGACAGTGTTATTGAATTTTCTGATGGTTTTACCGTCATAACCGGTGAGACCGGTGCAGGAAAGTCAATTATCCTGGGTGCTCTTTCCTTACTCCTGGGAGAAAAAACCGAAGTGCAATCCATCAGGAGTGGCCAGGAAAGTGCCACGGTGAGAGCTTCGTTTGCCATTACCCCTCCGTACCCGCCCAATCTAGCTGCGTATCTTGAACGCGAGGGAATTTCGATTGAAGAAGAGAGCCTGATCGTGAGCAGGACCATCAAGAATAATGGACGGTCCTCGGTATCATTGCAAGGCCGACTATCCAGCCGTACAGAGTTGGCAGCAATCAGCAAGGAACTGCTTGATATCAGTGCACAGAGAGACCATCAGAGTTTGCTCAGCGCAGCAAACCAGCTTGCAGTGCTTGATGCATACGGGACCTGCATGGAAGAGAAGCGTGCCTACCGTTCTGCCTACGAGTCATATCAGGCACTGAAAAACGAATTGGAGCAAAGGAAGCAACAGCTGGAACAAGCGAAGAAGGAAGAGGATTTTCTTCGATTTGCCATTGATGAGATTGCAAAGATTGACCCGAAAGTAGGGGAGGATGATCAGATTACAGAGCAGGTAAGAGTCATCGCAAGCTATGAGCAGATCCATGAATCCTTGAGTTCAGCCATAGAAGCCCTGCATGGTGGAGAAGTTGGGACCAGTGCCCTTACCTCCCTCTCCCTTGCAGGCTCCCAGATTGCCAGTGCAGCAAAAGCCGATCCTTCCCTGGAAACATATGTCTCCCGACTTGAGAGCGCAGCAATCGAGATTGAGGACATCTATGAGAGCATTCGTGACTACCGCTCTTCCATGAGTTACAGTGAGGAAGAACTCGACAGATTGCAAGGAAGACTTGCCTCCCTGCAACGGCTGAAAAAGAAATACGGACATACCCTGGAAGCAGTTTGCTCCTTCTATCAGGAGAGCCAGAACCGTCTCAATCTCTCAGAAGAACAGGAAATCTGGTTGAGCAAGCTGGAAAAACAGATAGCCACCGCTTCCGAGCTGATGACAAGCAAAGCACGGGTACTCTCGGAAAAACGTCGAAGTGCAGCAGAAAATCTTGCCTCCCAGGTTGAACAGAAACTCAGGACATTGGGAATGAAAGAAGCGGTTTTCTCTATTATCTTTTCCCAGGTACAACCTGGTCCACAGGGAATTGATGAGGTAAGCTATGAAATCTGTGCAAACCCTGGACTTGAGATGCGATCCATCAAGGACGTAGCCAGTGGTGGAGAACTCTCACGTATCATGCTTGCGGTGAAAACCAGCCTTGCAGAGAGTGATGCGGTCCCTACCTTGATCTTTGACGAAGTAGACGCCGGTATTGGAGGCAGTGTAGCACTCGCTGTCGCCGACCAACTGGCCAACCTGAGTCGCTCACATCAGGTGATTGTCATTACCCACCTCGCTTCTATTGCAAGCAAGGCAGATACCCATTTAGTGGTGCACAAGGAGATACGAAACCAGATGAGTTACTCCATGATCAAAAGCGTAAAAGAGGAAGAGCGGCAGAAAGAAATCGCAAGGATGCTCAGTGGAGATGACTCAAGCAGTGAAAGCCTTGGGCATGCAAAGAAGCTACTGCAAACAGGGAGGAGCTGATGGACTATTACAAAGCTGATAACGGATTTGCCTATGGCGAAGAACATGAGATACCCATGGCAAGAATTACAATGCGCTCTCTCGGGGATAACCGTATTGCAATCGATCACACGTATGTTTCTCCCAGCCTTAGAGGGCAGGGCATAGCGAGGAAGTTGGTAATGCTTGTCGTAGAGTATGCAAAGAAAGAGGGGAAACTGATTGTTCCCCTCTGTTCCTATGCCCAGATGGTCCTTGAGGAGGACCCGGAGCTAGCAAAGCTCATTAGCAATTAACTGATATACACATCAAAGTTCAATTCCTTGGCCAATGCATTGATCGAGAGGATGTCTCCTTTCTTTGGCTGTTTCTGCATGCTCACATATGGATACACTGCATTCTGGAGAGCTGTCAGGTCGGGTTGAAATCCTCGCTCCCTGACAATCTGCAAGAATTCCAGGATGAAACGTATGTTTCGTTCATAGAGTCCATCCTCTTGAATTTTCTCACCAAGATTGGTCATCTCAGTGTGGAAGATGGAAGCAACCAGGTCGATATCCGGTTGCTTGCCATACTTCTTGAGGAAGTCAAGCATCAAGGCAAAATCTTGCTTATATTCATCCCATTTATCCAGGCTCCCATATATGAACAGGCTCTTGATTGAACTCAAGGAGCAGCCAATCAACTCCTCGTAGAGGGATCCCATCGGAAGGTACGGTACATTCTTTGCTAGTGTAGCATAATGGAAAACGTCTTTTGACAATCTCCTGAGTGCTTCATAGTCAAGGGTGCACACGCTCCTGTCGATCTGGTCAAACAGTTGGTCGCGCATACGCAATGGAATCTGGTTGTGACCGATCTTGGTGGTTTTTACGGTATCTGTCCCTCTTTCATGTATTTCCATGATATATTCAAGCGTGGCTTGCTTTGGATTCGGGTCACGTGCGGTACAGATGAATTGTGCAAGCGTTTCTGTATTGGTGACCAAGAGCTTATCAGCATGCTCATTCTCCTCTGTGTATGATTCCAACTGGAACCATCCATAGGTGTCCGCATAATCCTGTTTACGTGCGATTCTGCGGTTGAGTGCAAAGAAAAGTGCTGCCTCCACCTCACCGGGAAGATTCTTCAGGATCTCCTTTGCAAGTGTCTTGCCGCTGCCATCCTGCTTCCTGTTGGCCTTCGCATTATCCAAGTCTTCCAAAAGTTGCCCAAGTAAGTCTTTCTTGCTGAAAGGATTGTACAAATCTACCGCCATAAGAGCGTAGGCAATATTCTGTTTTGGCTCCAGTCCTGCAAGGTCATTGAAGAACCAGCCGCAACTGGTGTAGGAGAAATGTTTGTATTTCTGTCCTTCCAACAGCATTGCCAAGGTATGTTTTGTCTCTGCATCGTTTGTGTAGGAGGAGAGAAAACTGTCCATATCCTTGAGATGACTGACAACAACCGAGGATTGGTAGAGCAGCTCTTTTGGGTCAATAGCATTACCCAAAGCTTTGGTGACTTCATTCGTGAAGATTGCATCAATCTCTTTTGAGAGATTGTCGAAAGCAAGGCGAAGTGGGGTCCTCCATTTCTGGTTCCAACCCTCTTCACCACCCGTATGGCAACCGCAGTCTTTGTACCAACGGGATACTCCATGGATGCATGACCAGCTGGTTCCCTTTGCTTCTTCCCCGTCATGCAGGTATGCCAGCTCTGTAGCTGGATGGTCCTTAAGATAGGTTGCATAGTTGGTGAACGTGAAGTCGTCTCGTTCCTCAACCTTCTTTATCAGCGCGGAGAGGGCCATGTCCCCATAGGGTTCGTGATGACCATAGATTTCTCCATCGGTTGCAGTATGGAGCAGGGAGGGTTTGTCTTCTTGCTTGATGGCAACAAGACGTTGGTAAAGCGAGTCTGCATCCCTCAGATAGTGGCCAAAACTGATGCCTTCGGCCAACTGGGGATTGTAGAAGAAGGCACTGATGGTCTTCCCTTTGCTTCCCTGCAGCAGGAATGGCCTGTCGTAGGGGGCCCCTCTGCCTTCCAGATCGACTCTTCCTTTCTCCTTGTCCTCGATAGCTCTGCACTGCCAAGGGGAGAGGATGACATAGGAAACCCCCTCTTCAGCAAGGATGTCGATGACCATTGGGCTGATTGCCGTCTCCGGCAGCCAGATTCCATCGGCTTTCCTGGAAAATCGTTGTGCAAAGTCTTCCAGTCCCCAACGGATCTGGACTCTTGCATCCTCTTCTGTACACAGGGGCAGGATGGTGTGGTTGTACGCCTGGGCTATGGCGTTGCCAAAACCCAGACGCTCTTTGCTTTGTTTGTCAGCTTCCAGGATGAGCCTATAGGTGTTCCGATGATACTTCTCCATCCAGCTGAGCAGGGTAGGCCCAAAATTGAAACTCAGGTAAGCATAGTTGTTGGTCAGGCTTAGGATTCTCCTGACTCCGGAGAGGTATCTTGAGAGGCTGTTAGCCTTGTAGCAATCTGCATGTATACGTTCATTCCAGTCAGGGAATGGGCTCGCAGTAAGCTGTTTTCCGATAAGTCCCGTCTGGGGGTTTTCTCTTGGTGGCTGATAGAAATGTCCGTGCAGAATCAGGGATGTCGTGTCTCGTTTGTTTGTTTTCATATAGCTGGGACAGTATACCATACTAACAAGAGGCCGGACTACCATTTGGCACATCATCTTGCACATTGTTGCATTCTGGTGAATGATAGGGTCAGGGGGAAACCATGAGTATTCATATTGTTGCAGATAAAAACAGCATAGCAGATACCGTATTATTGCCTGGTGATCCACTACGGGCAAAGCATATCGCACAGACCTACCTAACTGATGTGGTCCAGTATAATGAGATTCGGGGTATGTATGGATTTACCGGCAGGTATCATGGGCAACGTGTTTCTGTACAGGGAACAGGGATGGGCATGCCTTCTTTTTCCATCTATGCCCAGGAGTTGATTGATAGCTATGGAGCCAAACGCCTGGTGCGTGTTGGAACTTGCGGCACCATGAGTGAGTCACTCAAGCTCAAGGACGTGCTCATTGTCCAGGGAGCAGACTCTGATAGTGGAATGAATGTGAGCCGGTTTGGGACCTATCAATTTGCACCAACAGCAACCTTTTCCTTGCTCATGCGTGCGTATGAAAATGTCAAGAAGATGGGAATCGGTTATGCAGTGGGAAATGTATTTACCAGCGACCAATTCTATGACATGAAAGGTGATGAGAAAAAAGCAATTGCGCAGTCGGTGGGAACGATGGCTGTCGACATGGAGACCTGTGAACTCTATACCCTTGCCCATCTCAAGGGAATTGAAGCCTTGACATTGCTTACCGTCAGTGACTCCCTGCTCAGCGGCAACCAGATTGCACCAAAGGACCGACAGACAACCTTTGACTCGATGGTTGACCTGGCGTTGCAGACCCTCTTCGACTGAGGGTAAAAGAGCCATTGGTTGACTAAGCGCTTTGATTCTTTTACGATTGCCCTAAAGAACGTCCGTAAGGATACTTTTTGGGAGTAAGCATGATTCTCATCAATATTGATTCCTTGTCTACTACCGAGTTGCAATATATCGCCCAGCAGGAACGCTTGGAGGATTGGCAAACACTCGATCGGGAGGAGCTCATCGACGCCTTGGAAGAAGCCTTCGGCGAACAAGACGATGAAGTCTATTCGGCACAGAAGGGAAAAATCCATAGAAATAGATTTTGCAACTCCCTTACTGACTACCGTGGGGATAAGCAGAATTTGAGCGATCTTCCTGGAGTCGAGCCGTTGCCTGAAACCTATTTGGATACTTCCATCCATCTCCTGCTTCGAGATCCACAATGGGCCTATGCCTATTGGTCCATCTCCCCGGCTTCCCGGCAGATGGTCTTCGGTGAGGACGGACAGGCTCCAAGCAGCCTGTTCCTTCGTGTACAAGAAACCAGGATTGAGAGCGGGGAAGTTCTTTCCTTTGATATTTCGGTCGACCGTGAAGATACCCAGTGGAATATCAACCTGCCCAATATGGGTTCATCCTACTTGGTGGACCTTTGTTGGCGCGACCGTAAGGGCAATGAGATGTCTTTGGCCCAGAGCAAGCGTGTGGAAACCTATCCTGCCTATTGGCAGAAACATAGTGGAGAATTGGCGGATAATTACGCCTCCTTCCTGTCAAATTTCGCTTCCTTGGTTACCAAGGAAGGGGAGATTGTTGATAATCCGGTGATCAGGGATCTCGCACAGCAATTGTGCAAGGGGGTACTATAATGTCCAATCCATCAGTTGCATTCATCCTGAATGCCCATCTCCCCTTTGTGAGGCATCCTGAATACCCACGATTCCTTGAGGAAGATTGGCTCTTCGAATCCATCAGTGAAAGTTATCTTCCGTTGCTGAGAATGTTCAACCGTCTTGTGCATGACAAGATACAATTCAAGATGACGATAAGCCTGTCTCCCACCCTCTGTTGCATGCTCACCGATCCTGTGCTGAAGGAACGATTCCTTGAGTATCTTGAGCGTCATATCGAGCTGGGGGAGAAAGAGGTGGTGCGATGCACAAAGGAACAGCCAGAGTTCCTCGAGATGGCACGATTCTATCTCGACCAGGCACGTGAGAATCTTAATGATTTCCAGGACCGTTACCGAGGCAATATCCTGGAGGGTTTCAAGGCGCTGGAGAACAGCGGCCATTTGGAACTGGCTACGACCGCTGCAACCCATGCATATCTTCCGCTCTATAAAGACTATCCCACTGCGATCAACGCACAGATAGAACTGGGAGTGCAGTCCTTCCTAACCACCTTCGGTCATCTTCCCAAGGGGTTCTGGTTGCCGGAGTGTGGGTATTACCCCGGACTTGAGGAATCATTGAAGTACCATGGTATTTCTTGGTTCCAGACAGCAAGCCAGAGCATGTTGCTCTCTCCCGACAAGGTCGAGTATGGCACCTATCGTCCAGTGCAGTGTCCGAATGGGGTTGCCGCCTTCCCGAGGGATTTCCAGACCACCAGTTTGGTCTGGTCCAACGCTTCAGGCTATCCTACTGACCGCAACTATCGTGAGTTCTACCGCGATATCGGTTATGACCTTCCAATGGAGTACATCAAGCCCTATATCCATGAACCCTCACTGAGGGTCTTCACCGGTTACAAATATTGGGCAATCACCGGACAGACTGACCAGAAAGTCCCCTATCGTCGTGATCTTGCTCAAAAGCGTGTGGCTGATCATGCAAAGAATTTCCTGTACAACGTTCACAAGAAGGCCAAGACGCTGGAAGGAGCCCTGGATAAGAATCCGGTGTTTACCTTGGGGTATGACGCTGAATTGTTCGGCCATTGGTGGTTTGAAGGTATTGACTGGATTGAGCAGGTGTTCCGTCAGAACGCAGAAAATGAACAGCAAGCATCCTTCGTCTCCCCTTCTATCTTCCTTGCAAAAGAGAAAGACACACTGCAGACCGTGCGACCCGCATTCTCCTCATGGGGCCAGGGTGGCTACAGTGCGGTTTGGCTTGATGGATCAAACGCTTGGGCCTACCGGCATATTCATAAGGCCATCGAGAGGATGGAAGAGCTTGCCGTTCGGTTCAATGACCAGATCAGCCTGAAACAGAGGTTCCTTAATCAGGCTGCCCGTGAGGTCTTGCTTTCTATGGCAAGTGACTGGCCATTCATTCTCTTCAATAAGAGCAGTACTGAATATGCACAAAAGCGTATTGATGATCATCTGAAAAACTTCAATGTTGTCTATGGAAACATGTGCAAGAATGCTGTGAATACCGAGTGGTTGGTAAAGGCAGAAAAGCGAGATATTTTATTCAGCGACATCGATTACAACATCTTCAACCCTGAACGGTAAGTAACGATTTGCTTTGAACGATCCCCTTCCTTTTTGGAGGGGATTTTTTCTGTATTCAGAAAAAAACCGTGAATTATTATGAAAAGGTACACGCTTGTTAAGCAGTGAGCAACAATTTTATCTCTATACCGGTGGAAAGGCAAGAAAGTTTGGTTGTACTGTGGTGGTAAGAAGTGTACATTTATGGATGTAAGTGGGAGAAAATCCCAAATCATGAATACGGTGAGGAGCCTGGTCATGTTGACTGGTGAGTTTTACAACACCATAGACGACAAGGGTCGTATACTCATCCCTTCCCGATTGCGTAGTGCAATGGAAGGGGATGCCCTCTATGTGACCAGAGGTCTGGAGAATTGTCTCTGGTTGATGCTTCCCTCCGATTTTGAAAAACTTAAGAACACCATCATGAATGGCCCCGGTGCAATGTTTGACCGGAAACTCAGGATTCTGCAACGTGGCATGATTGCTCCCGCGCAGTTGTGCGACTTTGACAAGGTGGGAAGGATCAACATTCCTCAAAGTCTCAGGGAGAGCGTCTCCCTTGCAGCCAAAGAGGAGTCAGTACTCCTTGGAACCGGTAATTACCTGGAGCTTTGGAATCGGAGCGCCTATGAACAGTACCTGCATGCAAGCATGGATGAATTCCTTGACGCAGCACAGTCGCTTAGTGAAATGATCAGGGAGGACTTCTGATGGAGTATGTCCACTACTCGGTAATGACCCAAGAAATCCTTGAATACTTGGTCCCTCCTCAGGACCGTCCAGCAAAGATGGTTGACTGTACCTGTGGCGAGGGTGGCCATACGTTCCTGTTCCTTTCCAAATATCCAAATCTGGAAGTTGTAGGGCTGGATCGTGACCGTGAAATCCAGCAGAAGGCAATCAAGAGGATGGAACCTTTTGCAGACCGTTTTACCGCCAAGAATATCTGGTTTGATGATTTCTTTTCCGACTATCAGGAACAGGATCTGGATCTGGTACTCTTCGACCTGGGAATTTCCAGTTTTCACTTTGAGGAGTCCGAACGAGGGTTCTCTTTCCGCAAGGATGAAGAACTGGATATGCGCTTGGACAAGGATGCCCCGATCAGTGCGCAGGATGTGGTAAACGGGTATCAAGAGAAACGACTTGCGGACGTCATCTATCAGTTTGGTGAGGAGCGTTACTCCCGGCGTATCGCGCGGGCGATCGTTGAGGAGCGAAAGTTGCACAGGATTACTGGCAGCGAAGAATTGGCCTCCATCATCTATAAGTCGGTTCCCCCCAATTATCGCTATGGCAGGATCCATCCTGCTACCCGAAGCTTCCAGGCCATTCGAATCGAGGTGAATCGGGAGCTGGACAGAATTGAACCCGCACTCAAAGGCGCAGTCAATGCCTTGAAAAGCGGGGGAAGACTGGCGGTCATCAGTTTCCATTCTTTGGAGGATCGCCCGGTGAAGTGGCTCTTCAAGGGTATGGCAGAGGGAAGTGAGGCAGTCATAAAGATCCTTACAAAAAAACCCCTGGTACCCAGCGAAAATGAAGTAAGGGAGAACCCAGCAAGCAGGAGTGCAAAACTGAGAATCATCGAGAAGCTCTAAAGGAGGCGATGTTATGGTACAGGATTGGTACACCGTGGAGATAGACAGACAACCGTCTGCAAAGCGCCATCACTCTGAGCGCCTCCAACACGCCATGATCCTGGGTATGTTGTTTCTCCTTATGGCAGCCATATTCCTCCCGCTCTGGCAGCGTGGGATCAATCGCTCACTTGAAATGGAATATCAGAGACTGTTGGAGAATCGTCAGGCGTTGGAAGAGGAACAGCAGGTCCTGATGGCAAGTATTTCCTCCCTCAGCATGCCTGAAGCCTTGACATCTGGAGCTTGGGAGAAAGCCCTCGTATTCCAGCCCATCAAAGCGGAGGCTGTACTGGGAATCTCAAGGAGCAACCAATGAATAGCTACCAGCATATTGACCAGTTTGCCTTTACCGCCTCATCCATTGCCTCTCTTTGTCAGGCAACTTGCATCAGAAGTACTTCCTCGCTCATTGTTGACGTACAGATAGACAGCAGACTCTGTTCCAGTGGTAGCCTCTTCTTTGCTTTGAAAGGAGAGCATACCGATGGTTTTACATACATCAAGGCTGTATCTGAAAAAGGAGCAGCCGCAGTCGTAGTACCTTCTGAACATGCACAGGATGCAATGCACTTGTGCGATTGCGCCATTCTTGTGAGTGATGATGTACTTGCAAGTCTCCATGCCCTTTCCCGTTCATACCTCTCCTTATTCCCCCAGTTGACCACTGTAGGAATCACGGGTAGCTGTGGAAAGAGTACTACCAAGGAAGCTATAGCCTGTATAGCTGGACAACTGGGGCCTACCGCCAAGACCCCTGGAAACCTCAACAGTGAATATGGTCTTCCCCTGAGTACCTTCTCCTTGGAAAAACAGAGCCGCTATGGAATCTTTGAGATGGGTATCGACCATGTCGGAGAAATGGACAGAATGGTTTCCATACTCAAGCCCACTCTTGGATTGTTGACAAATATCGGCATCTCCCATCTTGAAAAGCTTGGAAGCCAGGAAATCATCGCCCAGGAGAAGGCTAAAATATTCCATCCCGACCTTGAGGCCGGTTTTGTAAGCCGTTCATGCAAGCATCTTCCACGCATAGAGAAACAAGCCTCAAGAACACTATACCGGTATGATGCGGATGCAGTGCAAGCTGTCGACATGGGGCTGGAAGGCTGGTTGGTTACCTATGGAGGGGAGACCTTCCAGATCAGGGCAGTAGGAAAGCATCTGCTCGAAGATGTTGTTGGTGCTATTACAGTGGGAGCCTATCTTGGGGCAAGTCCGAGGGAGATAGCCCGCTCGTTGGAAGGATTCACTCCGATGCCGGGAAGAAGCTCAGTGCACAGAAGCGACATCACCATCATTGATGATTCCTACAATGCCAGCCTGGATTCCACCAGGAGTATCATCTCCTATGTTTCTAACCTCAGGTGGGGAGGGGAAAAGAAAGTAGTGCTTGGACCGATGAAGGAACTGGGAACTCAATCACAGGCAGCCCACCGCGCCGTTGCGAATCTGCTTGCCAGATCAACGTTTGCTAGAGCCTATCTCTTCGGCAGTGAGATGGAAGAGGCCGCCAGCCAACTACGGCGTCTTGGCTATGCTGACAAGGTTTTGTTTACTGAGAACTTTGAGGAGCTGGAACACAGTGTAGAAAAACAGAGCAATCGGGGTGACCTGTTCCTGCTCAAAGCCTCTCGTTCTGTTGGTATGGAACGCATGATTCCTTCCCTCACCGAATATGCTGCAAGGAGGCCCCTACGGTATGCCTGATAGGTTGCTGCTCCTATTTATGCTTTCCTTTGTTGCAACCTTCGTAATCTCGAAGGTTCTGCTGTTTTTTGTAAAAAAGAGCGACATTGCCGTCAAGCCGGAGCTCATTGCCTTCCAGAGGCAAAAAGCAGGGACTCCAGTACTTGGCGGACTGGCATTCACCTTGGGAACCTTGTTGATTTCCCTGTTTGATCCAGCATTAGCCGATCCCCAGGTACTTTTCCCCTTGTTTGCCTTGGTTGTTTTTGCGGGAATCGGTTTTCTTGATGACCAAATGAAAAGCAAGCATTCCAATGGGGATGGATTGCCTTCCATGGTGAAACTGCTACTGCAGATGCAGGGTGCAGTGTTGCTGTTGGTCTTGGCCAACTGGCAGAACTTGCTTGACACCCGTATTGATTTGATGGTTTTCCAGCTTGATCTGGGAATTGGGTACTACGTGTTTGCCTTGTTGTACATTCTCTATTTCGTAAATGCAGTGAACATTACCGATGGGCTCGATGCATTGGCTGCAGGAAGCACGTTCCCTATGCTCCTATTGCTCATCATGTTCTCCCAAAGGCAGGGCGTTCCAGCTTCCAGCGCATTGCTGGGTTCCTTGTTTGCCTTTCTTTTCTTCAATCTTCCTCCTGCACGATACTTCATGGGGGATTGTGGAAGTCATGCGCTTGGTGCTTATATTGCAATGTCGGCACTCCTGATGGGCTGTGAGCTGGCAATCTTCCTTGCCAGTGGCTTGTTCCTCCTTGAACTGGCATCCAGCCTGATTCAGATTATTTCCATCAGGCGGTTTGGACGCAAGGTATTTACCATTGCACCATTACACCATGCCTACGAACTCAAGGGAGTGAAAGAGGGCCGTATCGTGCTTGGTTTCACCTTTGTCTCCTGGTTGTTTGCAGCAGTTTCATTGCTGATAAGCAGGTGATGGTCATGGATATACGAAGGGACTTTGACGACTGGCAACAAACAGAAGCACCACTTGAGGAAGGGGGAGGGACCCTGAGTGCCTTCACCTTTCTCTGTATCGTCATCCTCACCACCTCCCTTGGCCTGATCATGTTGTACAGCGCTTCATACAATGAAGCACTCATCCATGGACTTCCTCATCACTACTTCTTTACACGACAACTGATGTTCGTAGTCTTGGCCCTGTTTGGATGGTTGGTCATTCGCTACATTCCGCTTCGCTGGGTGGAAAAGATTTCCTATCTTGTGTTGACACTATCCATCTTGCTGTTGTTGCTGACACTCTTCAGTCCCTTTGGCCAGGAGCGGCTGGGTTCCAAGCGCTGGTTACAGATTGGGCCGCTTCCCTCTTTTCAACCTTCAGAATTTGCAAAAGTGGGCATCATCCTTTTCTTCGCCGCATACCATAAGGAGGATCGTAGCACGCAATCCATCATCAAGCAGCATGGGTTGCCCATTGCATTCAGCTTGCTCATTACCTTGCTGATTTTCCTTCAGAGAGACTACTCATCGGCGGTTTTGTTCCTGGGAATCAGTTTTGCGATGTTGCTTGCAAGTGGCTTCAGAATCGTGCACATGGTCATTCTTCTTGCATTTCTGATTCCACCAGCAATCGTTGCGATGTTCAGTCAGTCCTACCGCATTAAGCGTATTGTTTCATTCCTGTTTCCCGCCCTTGATCCTAGTGGGATGAATTATCAGGTGAGCACCGGTTTGAAGGCCATCTCCTCAGGAGGCCTCTTCGGCGTTGGTCTTGGGAATGGCACATTCAAGCTTGGGCTCCTACCGGAAGTGCAGAGTGATTTCATTTTTGCCTCGGTCTGTGAGGAGTTGGGGTTTGTCGGTGGAGCATTCATACTTGCCCTGTTCCTCATGTTTGCAATACTGGGCTATCATGCAAGTCGCCGAATGCAGGATAGGGACCGTTTTCTCAGCCTGACTGCCTTCGGGTTGACCAGTATGGTGCTTTTCCAGGCCATTCTTAACCTTGGGGTAGTAACTGCATTGTTGCCACCCACCGGTATCCCGCTACCGTTCTTCAGCCAAGGCGGAACCAATCTCCTGGTTGTCTTGCTCAGCTGTGCAATGCTGTACCGAATCCTGTTGATCAGTAGTGGCAAGATACCCCTCAACAAGAGTTCCTTGGGGAAAGAGGAACGAACAGAGATTCATTTCCCTGCGCAAGGGGGTGATCAATGAGACGCGTATCGCTGTGGGTGAAATTGACCGTGTTATTACTCCCCTTGGTTGCCTTCATGGTACTTGTAACACTTCAATCCCTTCCCCAGTTCAAGGTTGTGACCATCCAGGTTACTGCAGAGCGTGGAAGCGGGAAAGTTCCATCCTCCCTCAAGGAGTATCTTGCAACCTTTGTGGGACTCTCCCTTTTTGATTTGAATCTCTATCGTCTGGAACGAGAATTGGGCGAATATCCAACAGTATCCTCTGTGCAGCTCCACAGAAAATTGCCCTCTTCGCTCTTGGCAACAGTCTATTTGGTTCAAAGTCCTGTCTTGGTACAGACAAGTGATGGAGAAGAGGCTTTTCTGGTTGAGGGAAATAGGTTGGTGAAAATCCCTGAAGAAGATATTGATGCTTGGAAAGCGGAAGTGGTGACCATAGAGGTGCCCTTTTCCTATGCTCAGATGCTCCTGACCTATGGACTTGACCGTTCCTTTCAACAGGTGATGGATTTGGCAAATTCTCTTGGAGAGAAAACTACCTTGATAACAAGTATAAAATACGATAATAATAGTAGTAACAGCTTTGGAAAGATGGTATTGGAAATCTCATCCCTCAATGCCCGGATTTGGGTGAGGGAGCCTGTAGGAGTGGCCCAGATACAAGCGGCCGTGGCACTGGCCCAACAGGACCAGCAGGATACACTCTCCTTCCTCAGCTCGGAAGACAAGCGTTATGACCTCTATCGAGAGGGTTTGGTGCGCAGGTGGTGAGACCGACCAGAAGGGGGTTGTTGTAATGGCTGGTGATAAGATGTTGATGGGACTGGATATAGGCTCAAGCCGAACAAGATGCGTTATCGGCTCAGTGAGCCGGGATGGCCAGTTGATGGTTGACAGCATCTGTGAGCACCCCAGTGAGGGAGTTCGCGCCGGTTCCATCGTCAATATTGAGCAGACCTTGAAGACCATCCAAACGGTGATCAACGAAGCAGAGCTCCAGGCAGGAGCAGAGATGAGCGAGGTCATCATCGGAATCGGTGGGGAGAACATCGTTGGGATTCCCAGCACCGGGGTGGTGGGGATCAATAGCAAGGACCAAGAAATCAAGCGGGAAGATATTTTCCGCAGTCTCGAGGTTGCCAGGGCGTTTGAACTGCCTCAGGACCGTGAAATTCTCCATACATTGGTCCAAGACTTCCAGATTGATGGGCAGATGGGCATCAAGGATCCCATCGACATGCTTGGGCACAGGCTCGAAAGCCGTGTGCTGATTGTAACTGCTTCTTCTGCAATCTGTCAGAACGAGCGAAAGTGCATCCAACGTTCCGGTTTGAGTGTAGAGAGAATGGTATTGCAAAGCCTCGCTGATGCAGAGGTAGTCCTCAGCAGTGAAGAGAAGGAAATGGGTACAATCCTCATCAATATTGGCAGTGGTATCACGAATATGATTGCCTATACCAATGGGGCTCCCGTATATACAGGTGGGGTGAACTTAGGCGGTGATGCAGTCACCAATGATATTGCCTACATCCTGAACAAGACGAGGGGAATCGCTGAACAGATCAAATGTGAGAGCGGACACAGTTATGTGCCTTCTGTCAGTAGTGAAGATATGGTACTCATTCCCCAGGTGGGAGGACTTCCTCCCATCAAGATGCCAAAGAAGGAACTCAGCAAGGTCATAGAGCCAAGAATGGCAGAAATCTTCAGTCGTTTGCAGAGTGACTTGGAGAAAGCCCAGGTACATGGCTCCTTTGGCGGTGGGGTGGTCTTGGTTGGAGGCGGAGCCTTGCTCAGTGGGGTTACCGAACTAGCCAGTGAAATTTTCCAGCTCCCGGCCCGCTTGGGCTTTCCTGAGGCTATCGGGGGGTTGGATCGGAGTTATATCAGTCCCCAGTACACGACGGTACTTGGCTTGATGAAGAGCGAAGCCCGCAAGGTACGGGATACTACTACCGGAACACGTTCACACAAAGAGCGGACGCGTCGTAAAGAAGGTGGGGCAGTATCAAAGCTCCGTAGTTTTTTCAGAACACTGTTTTAAGCGTGCCGGATGGCGAAGGAATAGAGTATGGATTTTGGAATGTTTGAAGTTGAGGATATGGTTCAGGATGAACAAACCACTGCCACGGTCATCAAGGTGCTCGGGGTAGGAGGTGCTGGGGGAAATGCGGTTAATCGTATGATTGCCAGTGGCCTGAAAAAGGTACAGTTCGTTACCATGAACACTGATATGCAGGCCTTACAGCGATCCAATGCACAGGTCCGTATTCCCATCGGCAAGGAGTTGACCGGAGGGCTTGGTGCTGGAGGTATCCCCGAGGTAGGGGAGAAAGCCGCCCAGGAGAGCAAGGAGGATATCCGCCGCGAGATTGAGAATGCCGACATGGTCTTCATTACCGCGGGCATGGGAGGGGGAACCGGTACCGGAGCTGTCCCCGTCGTTGCTGAAATTGCCAAGAGTTGTAATGCGCTCACTGTTGCAGTGGTAACCACCCCGTTTGCATTCGAAGGAAAGAAGAAATTGCTGTTGGCCCAGGCAGGGATTGAGAAACTGCGGAAGCAGGTGGATACCCTGATCATCATACCCAATCAGTATTTGCTGAAAGTAGTGGAGAACAACACCCCTATCAAGCAAGCCTTCCTGATGGCGGACGAAGTTCTGTACATGGGTGTCCAGGGCATCAGCGAGCTGATTACTGAACCAGGTGAGATCAACATAGACTTTGCTGACGTCAGAACTGTTATGAAGGGCAAGGGTGATGCGCTCATGGGCATCGGATTTGGAGAAGGCGCCAACCGTGCGGTTGATGCAGCACGTCAGGCCATCAGTAACCCCTTGTTGGAGAATGCAAGCATTGAAGGGGCAAAGAGTGTCTTGGTCAATCTCTCTGGTGGTGACAATCTTACCCTCCAAGAGTACCAGGATGTCGTTGAGCTGGTGACCGACAAGTGTAGTGATGATGCGCTGATCATCGCAGGCCAGGCTTTCAATCCTGAGCTGGGTGACCGGATCAAGGTGACGGTGGTAGCAACTGGATTTGAACGGAGAGAAGAGGTGGTTGGGGCTGAGATACCAGAAATGGATATGGTCAAACGCCACTATGCTGCCTCCAAGGTTGGTGAGAAGAAACAGGAAGATGGAGCTACGGCAGCCAAGCATACCCAGGGTGAAGAGGAGCCCATTCCAGCTATCCAGGTCAATCGCTGGCAGGATTTGCAGAAACAGTTGGGCAAAGGGTCCGGTAATAATTCCAATGACTATACCATCCCTGCCGTACTGAGGTACTCCAGGAAACAATCAGAAGAGAAATAGGTATGACTCTTCCGGTTGACCAACTTTTGCTTGAAGAGTATGAGGACTATCTGATGATGCAGCGTCGTCTTTCCCAGGCGACGCTGCAGGTCTATCTCTATGAAGTTTCCCGTTTGATGGAAACCTCACTTCCTCTGGACACGGTAGATGCTCTGCAACTGGAAGCCTATCTGATCGGGGAGAGGAAGCAAAGAAATCTTTCCTCAGCAAGTCTTGCCAAGGCGCTTAGTGCACTCAGGTCATTCTTTGCCTTTCTGCAACTCCAGAAGATACGGCAGGATAACCCTGTTCTACTGGTCAGCCACTCTCAAAAACCGCTGACACTTCCCCAGGTGGCGAGCGTGCAGCAGATAGACGCACTTCTCGAGAGTATTGATATAGCCTCTCCTCTGGGATATCGGGATCGCACCCTTTTTGAGTTGATATATTCCTGTGGATTGAGAATCAGTGAAGCATGCAATTTGGAGGTTTCCGATTACCAGGATGGGAAGCTGAGGGTGCTAGGAAAACGTGATAAGCTCAGAATTGTCCCAGTAGGAGAGATAGCAGCACAGTACCTGGCGGCCTATCTTAAGGATATCCGCCCTGCCCTAGTGGGTATGCGTCTTTCCAACCAAGCCCTTTTTGTCGGGCGTAGAGGGAAGAAGCTCACCAGGCAAGCAGTATATAAACGATTTGTAGGCTATTGTCAGAAGTGTAATCTTGATGCAAAGGTACATACCCTCCGCCACAGTTTTGCCACCCACCTGTTAGAAGGCGGAGCAGACCTCAGAAGTGTCCAGGAACTACTTGGGCATGCAGATATCAAGACGACGCAGATCTACACCCATGTGGATACTGCCTCCCTGCAGCACGCATACGATGCGTATCATGACGAGCAGGAGGACAAGGAGTAAACATGAGTGTGCTTTGGATTCTCTGTCCAATCATCGCCTTCGGATCAGCGGTGGATGCCATTGCCGGCGGTGGTGGATTGATCACCCTGACTGCCTATGTTGCAGTGGGCCTTCCCCCGACGACCGCTCTGGGGAACAACAAGTTTGCCTCAGCAAGTGGCACCCTGATTGCGACCATTCAGTATCTGTCCCAGAAACAGGTCAATTTCTTGGTGGGCGGGATTGCCATCGTAACGACTTTCATTGGTTCTACCTACGGTTCATACCTGGCAACACTGTACGCTTCTACCTATCTCTCCTTCCTCCTGATCATCCTGGTACCCTCCCTAGCGGTATTTATGTTGGTGAATCCGAATTTTGGTAAAGCCCAACCAAGGGGAAAATCATTCACCTTGGTGCTCAGTGGGATCACCGGACTGGTGGTTGGGATGTACGATGGATTTTTTGGACCGGGAACGGGAATGTTCCTCACCCTCATTTTTACCGCGGTACTTGGGCTTGACCTGCTCAAGGCGTGTGGAACGGCAAGGATTGTGAACCTTGCCTCCAATATTGCTGCCTTGTCCATGTTTCTTTACCATGGGGTGATTGATTTCTCCATCGCAATTCCGTGTGCTGTGAGTGCCATCATTGGTGGGTACATCGGCAGCCATCTGGCGTTGAGAATCGGTCAGAAAGTCGTGAAGCCGGTCATGCTTCTGGTGCTCTCCCTGTTACTGATCAAGGTTATTGTTGAATGGTTCTGAAGCAAACACCCTTGTTTTTTATCTTTCTGTTCTATGAAACTTTCCCTATTGTTGGCTCTCAGCCTACTGCCGCTCTCTTGTGAGAAGCGCCTTGCACTTGCTTCTTCTGGCATAACACTACAAGAACTCGCAAATCGTGGGGCGAATATGGCCCGGGTAAAGCGAATGCTACAGTTCCTTCAGGAAGAGCAAACGGTACACGTCTGCTTTTGGGGAATGGATGGGTATCCTCCCATGCTCTACCAGATGGAGAACCCACCATTCCGACTCATGTACAACAAGGTCTTGCCTGAAGGTTCTGCACAGCTGCTCTCCCTCTGTGGAACCCGCTATCCCGATGGGCAAGGTGCGCAACGGGCGTACCGTTTTGCTCTCGAGACCTGTGCAAACAACACCACCTTGGTGACAAGCAACAGTCGAGGAGTTGACAGAACTGCTCTCTATGCAAGTCAGGATCTGAAAGTCAATTCGTTTGTCATTTGTGATTGTGGTTTGGCGACAAGACGGGTCAAGGCATATCGTGCACTACCCTTTGTTTCATTGCTCTCTCCCTATGAACCTGATGATGTGGCATTCCCCTCTCGTTGCTTGAGTCGAAATATGCTGACCACTGCGCTCGGAAATGCAACCATGGTTATCCAGGCGCCAAGGAAAAGTGGCTGCATGCACTGTGCCACTTCAGCGTTGGACCAGGGAAAGGATGTGTTTGTCCATAGAGAAGGGATAGGGGGTGGGGCTTTGGACGACGGCACCACCTTCCTTGCCGAGATGGGAGCTCCTAGCATTTCATCCTTCAGCGAGCTTGCTCCATATCTTGGTTGGGAGACCCATTTCAGGGTGAATGAGAAACGGGGAGGAGCTAAAACGTTGTATCGTTTTGGGCCTGCATGGTATAGTCTCTCATATGCATGAGACCTTGATCCAGGAGTTCCTGGAAACCCAGAAGCAGATTCGTAATCTCAGTGATCATACCCTGCTGGCGTACAGACGGGATCTGGAACAACTTTCACTGTATTTCGCCTCACTTGGGATTGGTTTGGCAGAGGCAAGCAGGGAAGACGGAAGGATGTATCTACGGTTCTTGAAATTTGATAAACACTATAAAGAGACAACGGTGAACCGGAAGATCAGCTGTGCAAGAACTTTTTATACATCGCTGTGCAAGCAGGGAGTGTGTTCGGCCAACCCATTCTCTTTAGTGGTTACACACCGAAGTCAAAACCATCTTCCTACGGTCCTCAGTGTCCATGAGGTGGCAGAGCTGCTCAGTCAGAGCTATGATGATTTCCGCTCTGCTTGTGCAATCTCACTCTTCACCTTGTTGTATGACACTGGTTGCAGAATCAGTGAGGTGCTCAATATTGAAGAGGATGCAATCGAATGGGAGAAACGGCGTATCCTGGTCTTGGGAAAGGGATCAAAAAGCCGTTATGTCTTCTTTACAAACCATTGCAGGAAGGTGTTGCAAACCTATCTGAGTCTGAAAAGAGAGCGATTCCAATCCCCCTACTTGTTCTGTTCAATTCAGGGAAAACAGTTGCCGATGAGCACGGTTGGTAGTATTTTTGCTACATATAGAAGGAGGCTCGGGTGGCAAAAACAATTTACGCCGCATGTACTGAGGCATACATATGCAACCCACCTTCTGGACAACGGGGCAGATATCCGATTGGTACAGGAATTACTTGGTCATGCAAGCATCTCTACCACGCAAATCTACACCCATGTATCAAAAGAGAGGCTGGCAAGGGTCTATAAATCCTGTCATCCTCATGGAAGGAAACAACATGAGTAGTTTTAAAGGAACAACCATCGTAGCAGTGAGAAGAGATGGCCATGTGGCCATAGCCGGCGATGGACAGGTCACTGCAGGAGATACAATTCTCAAATCGAACGCACACAAGGTGCGTACGTTGTATGAAGGAAAAGTAATTACCGGCTTTGCTGGCACAACTGCCGATGCTTTCACCCTCTTTGAACTTTTTGAGGGAAAATTGAAGCAATACAATGGGGACTTGACCCGTTCGGCAGTGGAACTGGCTAAGCAGTGGAGAACCGATAAGCAGCTGCGTCAGCTCGAAGCTATGATGCTTGTCAGTGATGGGAAGCGAATCTTCCTGATCAATGGTGCGGGTGATGTGGTCGATCCAGAGAGAGATGCCATCGGCATCGGGAGTGGGGGGAACTACGCACTCAGTGCAGCATTGGCCTATTTGGAAGCAGATTCCTCGATGTCAGCGGAAGAGATTGCCAGAAAAAGTGTGCAGATAGCAGCTTCTGTGTGTATCTACACAGATGATCAGATTAATGTAGAGGTATTGTAAGCATATGGGATATTCAGCAAGCAGGAAACTAGATGAGCTCAAGCCTTCTCAGATTGTTTCAGAACTAGATAAATATATCATCGGCCAGCAGAAGGCCAAACGAACCATAGCGGTTGCCATCCGCAACCGGACTCGGAGAAAGAGGCTTCCTGAAGAGATCAGGGACGAGGTCTCTCCGAAGAACATCATCATGATTGGACCTACAGGGGTCGGAAAAACCGAGATAGCAAGACGCATTGCCAAGCTGTCCAACGCTCCGTTCATCAAGGTCGAGGCAACCAAGTACACTGAGGTGGGATACGTTGGCCGAGATGTTGAATCGATCATCAGGGATCTTATGAGTATCGCGGTACAGCAAGTGAAAGCTGAACTGGCCGAGGCTGAGAAGGAAAAGGTTGCCAGCAGGGTTGAAGAGCGACTGCTCGATATATTGCTGCCACAGATGAAAGATGAGGAAAAGGGTGATGTGGTGCCGGCAGGTACCAGTTTTACCGACAGCAAGAAGGTTACCCGTGAACGCTTCAGGGAAATGCTTCGCTCCGGTGCTTTTGATGATCGTGAGATTGAGGTCAATGTCCAGAGCAGGAAGCGCGTCGGTATTGAAGTCCTGGGTCAGCCGAACATGGAAGAGTTGCAGGATGCAATGCAGAGTCTTGGCTCAATCTTTGGAAACGGCCGCGGGCACAACCGAAAGTTGAGCATAAAACGGGCTCGTGAGATTTTTACCGAGGAAGAGATAGAGAAGGCTGTCGATAACGACCGCGCCATTGATGAAGCAAAGGAGCGGGTCGAGCAGATGGGTATTGTATTCCTTGATGAGATCGACAAGGTTGCAAAAGGCGGAGGTGCTTCCTCCGGCATTGATGTCAGCAGGGAAGGAGTCCAGCGTGATATCCTCCCAATCGTGGAAGGAACCAGCGTTTCCACCAAGTGGGGTGTGATTGATACCACGCATATCCTCTTCATCGCGAGTGGGGCATTCCATGTTTCCAAACCCAGTGATTTGATTCCTGAGTTGCAAGGACGATTCCCGCTTCGTGTCGAATTGGATGATTTGACTTCTGATGACTTCTATCGCATTCTCACGGAGCCTGCTAATGCAATCACCATGCAGTATCATGAGCTACTCAAGACCGAAGGGGTGGAAATCATCTTTGATGATGCTGCCATCAGGAGGGTCAGCGAGATAGCCTATGAAGTGAATACAACCAATGATAACATAGGGGCGAGAAGGTTGTTCACCATCATGGAAAAGTTGTTGGAGGAACTCTCCTTCAGTGCAGATGAACTTTCAGGTCAAACCATCACCATCACAGCGGCCTATGTTGAAGAGCGGTTGCGTGACGTTCTACAGGATCAGGATTTGTCCAAGTTCATTCTCTAAGGGGGCAATTTGGAATTCCTTACGCTTGAAGCAGAAGACTATGAACATGCATTAAGAGAAGCCCGCACACAGTGGGGCAGTGCAGTTCGTGTGCATGCACGTAAGGATTTCCAGGTGAAGAGGGGGCTGCACAGCGAAAAACGCTGTCGTATCACCTTCTTCCTGGTAGATGAGACCGAGCCGACTGAAGAGTCGATGGCTGAGGAGCCTGTATTCAATGCAGAGGAACATCTCTCCTTTCTTATAGAGCAGAATGAGATTCCTGCAACCAAAGTGGAACTAATCAAATCCATGCTCTTGCCAGAAGGGAAACCTCTGGGGCAAGCGGAGCTGGAGGTTCAGTTCTTCCAGTTCCTGCTTGAGGATCTGCAGTTTGAAGATGCCATCCAACAACGATATGTGGTGTTGGTAGGCCCTGCCGGGGTGGGAAAGACCACCAGTTTGGTAAAGCTGGCAATCCATCTCAGGGCAAAAGAGGGCAAGAAAGTGGCCTTACTCAGTTTCGATGTGCATCGCCCAGGCGCCTTGGAACAGGTGAGAGGTTTTGCAAAGGAGTACTCCCTCCCTCTCTATGAGGCTACCGATGCAGGGGTATTGGCTGGGTTACTGGACATTCTGGAGACCTATGACCATGTTCTGGTCGATACCACTGGGCGCAGCAGCAAGGATGTCATGTTGCGGGATTCTCTCTCCGACTTGTTTTCCTCATTCGATGACAAGGAGCGTGAGTATACCTTGGTAGTCAGTGCAAGCAGCAAATTTACCGATCTTCTCTCCCATTTTGCATTATTCAATGAATACCACCTGAAAAAATTGCTGGTGACCAAATTGGATGAAACCCAAGGAATTGGTAATATTCTCCTGTTTGCAAAGGAGGTTGGCCTTCCTATCTCCTTCTTGGCTGATGGGCAAGGGATTCCTGAGGATTTTCATCGTGCTGATGCCTCCCTGCTGGTCCCCCGGCTACGAGGATTCAACCTTGAACTCAATCAATTCTTCCCCTCTCTCTAGAGTATGGTTGTATCAGTAGTGATCAGTTTCCCCTGACTCACAAGGGTCCTTACAATGGCTGCAACGGCTGGGGCCGCAACATTTGAACCATAGAGGGAAGCACCTTTTGGATTTCCAGCTCCCACATAGATGATGTACTCTGGGCTGTCGATTGGCACCATGGCAAGTGTTGAAACGAGGATAGTCCCATCCTCGTAACTTCCTGTCTCCTCATTGAATAATTGAGCAGTTCCTGTTTTTACCCCTAGATTCACTCCTTCAACTTGTGCCTGAGTTCCCGTTCCGCCTGAAAGCGTAGCACGGTGCATGCCCTCCCGAACACGTTCAGTGACGGTAGGGTCAAACACCTGTGAAAGTATGGTGCGTTCCCTTTGATAGCTTTTCTCTCCAGTAACGGGGGAGGAACGGGAGAGAATGAGATGAGGAGCCAAGAGTTCCCCGCTCGGAGACAGTGCTGTTGCGGCAGCGCAGAGATGCAACGCACTCACCAGTAGTTCCTGACCAAAGGCAATGGTGGGCAAGGTTCGCCCGGACCACTGGGAAGGGTCTGCTATAAAGGCTTTTGCCTTCGAAGGAAGTGAGATGTCAAAGCTGCCGGTAAACCCCAATTGTCCCAACAGGGCGTAAAAGGCCTCAGCATCAGTCTGAAGTGCCCAGTGGGAGATTGCGCCATTGCAGGATTTTGCAAGCATGGTTTCCACATCGACCTCTCCATGTGCAGATGAGCAGTTGATTGTAACATTGCTGGATCCTGCTTTAAACGTGTAGGAGCCATCACACAGGAATGGCTCATCCGTCTTGGCTTCTCCAATCTGGAGGATGGAAGCTGTACTGAATAGCTTGAAAACAGACCCAGGTTCATACAAATGATTCACAGCATTGTTTCTTCTTTCTTCCGCTTCACTGCTCCCCAGTGCATTGATGTCGTACCAGGGAAAACTGGATATGCCCAGTATATCACCATTGCGGGCATCCAGAATCATTGCCATTGCGTAATCAGGGGCGAATTCATCAGCAATCTGTTGCAACTGCACATCCAAGGCATATTGGATATCCATATCCAGGGTGAGTGTTACATCCTCTCCATAGGTAGTTCCTTGCTTCCCAATCTCGGGGTAGGGTTGCAAATAGGATTCTTGCGTCAGTTCAATCCCCTCGATTCCCTCCATTTCCCTATTGGTGAACCCAATGGTCTGTGATGCATGAAACTGTGCAGGGTAGGTACGTCCAACCCGTTTCTCCACGTTCACTTGGTTCTGCAGGCCATGTTCTCGTAAGGTAGTACGCAGTGGTTCTACCTGTCGGTCATCAATTTCTTTCTTGATCTGGGCATAGGTGGTATACTGTTCCGCTTTCAGTTGTATCTCTGATGGACTCATCTGCACATACGGTGCGATGACCTCACTGACTAGATTCATGTCGTCAATCATATTGAGATGTAGGTATACTCCCCAGTACGGTCTCTCTATGGCTAGAATTCTGCCATTTCGGTCATAGACTGTACCTCTTACCACGTTCTCAGCCACCTCTGGATCATGGTAGATCTTTGCCTTAGATTGGTCAAAAATCATCAGAATGGCCAATCTGATAAAAAAAATCCCAAGGATAAGGGCAATAAGCACGGTGAAGAATTGGATATACGTATGTTTTGGACTGGTAGCCATGATTGATTTATACTACTATGTAGAAAAGGTAATGTCGAGCTATGGGAAAAGACTACTACGATGACATGCAAGAGCGGCCTTCTTGGCGAGCAGGAAGGGATGGTTCAGATAATACAAGACCGAGCAAAGGGCTGATCTGGACAATCGCACTAGGTATAGCTATCTGTGTGGTTGTCATTGTAATTTGGTACCAGTTTTTCCCCGCTCAGAGCAAAGGGTCCCAAGGGCAAGCTGCGGTGATTGAGGAAGTACTGCCTGAGGTGAAGGAAATTGCAGATGCACCGCAGATCCAGCCAACCGAACCGGCAGAAGGGTCGACTTCCCCCTCTGGTGCTGATGCCCCGGTCGTTGATAATGAGAGTGCCCGGGCGATTGATTCCCAGGGCCCGGTCCGTAGGACACCAACCACCAGCAGTGCATCCATCCAATATGCTGAGCACTTGGTCAAGGATGGTGAAGATCTTGCAAGCATTGCGGCTCTCTACAACCTCAAACCCCAGACGTTGATCAGTGTGAACCAGATCAGGAATATCCAGGCGGTCAAGGAAGGGGTCACCCTTATCATCCCTGATCGTGATGGTCAGCTCTATACGGTGAGGGAAGGCGATATGCTCAGCACCATTGCCCGTAAGTACAGTCCGACCTTGGGTTGGAAGACCTTGCAGGAACTCAATAATCTGAAGAATGAGAAAATCTTTGTTGGACAGAAGCTCTTTATTCCAGATACCTCTTCATCATCCCTGGCCCAGCTCACTGATGTTTCTCCCATACAGTTCCAGAAACCTTCCGTTGGAACAATCAGCAAACTGTTCGGCCAGTCCTATAAGAATCCGACAACTGGAGCGGATGAAGTTCTGGCAGGAATTCTCATTGAAGGAGATTGGGGGGAAGCTGTTGTTGCCTCGGCAAAGGGCGAGGTTGTTGATGCAGGGTACGAGAAGAAGGGTAGGGGACGATTTGTAGTCCTCAGCCATGAGGGCGGATACCGAAGCAGTTATTACCATCTTGAAAACATCGATCCCGAAGTGAAAATTGGAATGAGCTTAGAGAAAGGCCAGACCATTGGAAGCATCGGCACCAGTGGTACTGATTATGGCAGGCCAACCCTTTTCTTCAGTATTGAGCAATCGGGTATTGCGCTTGATCCCATGCAATTTTTCTAGAATCCCACTTTCCTGTGATGTACAAAAGGAGACCGTAATACGGCCTCCTTTATTGGGTAAACCCCTTAGGCATTCCTTCCACAGCAATACTTGTATTTCTTGCCGCTCCCACAAGGACAGGGATCATTCCTTCCCACCTTCGGGGTCTGCCTTCTCACGGTAACCGGGGCAGTATCCCCTCCACCTTGCACGCGTCTGGGCCCTTGGCCTGCACTACCGAAAGCGCCTTGTGCCTGGTGTGTCTCAACCGTCTTAGCCTCCTTGGCTTTCTGACGATACTGCTGTTCAGGCTTGGTAATCTTCACCCTGACCAAGGTCTGTGCCATGAAGCGCTTGATTCCATCCAGCATTTCGGTAAAGATCTCAAATCCTTCTACTTTGTATTCAACCAGAGGATTGCGTTGTGCATAGCTTCTCAAGCCCACTGCATCACGAAGATCTTCAAGGGCGGTCAGATGGTCCTGCCATCTGAGATCGATCTGACGGAGGTAATTGAAACGGAGGAAATCGTTGAACGCTTTTTCTCCGGTAAGGGCAACCTTGTCGTCAATTTCCTTGTCGAGATACTCACGAAGCTTCTGCTTGTACTCTTCTGCAGAAGCGTGTTCAGGAAGGGGAGGTATTTCAAGGTGGAAGGTGGTAAGCATCTCTTCAAACAACCTGATTCCCTTCTTGTCATCCTTTTCCTCGGAGAACACCTGGTCAACCATCTCATCACTGATATCGTGACAAATATTTCTGACACGCTCCAGCAAATGTTCCTCACTCAGAATTGTATCCCGCTCTTTGTAGAGGTAGTTTCTCTGTTCATTCAACACATCATCATAATCCAGGAGGTGCTTTCTGATTTCAAAGTTACGATCCTCAACACGCTTCTGTGCTTTTTCAATGGCATTGCTCAGCATGCGGTGTTCGATGGGTTCTCCATCCTGCATGCCGATTCTGCCGAGCATGTTCTTCAAGTTTTCAGAAGCAAACAGGCGCATCAAGGAATCTTCCAAGGAGACGAAGAACCGACTGGCACCAGGGTCCCCTTGACGTCCACTTCGTCCACGAAGCTGATTGTCGATACGTCGGGATTCATGCCGCTCAGTGCCCAGGATGTAGAGTCCGCCGAGTTCCTTTACCTCTTCATAGTCATGCTTCCAGGAGTCATAGACTTTCTTGATGGCCTCGTTGAATTCCTCTGGCGAAGCATCAGCCCCACAAAGAGCCCTGGCTCTTGCATCAAGGCTGCCTCCCAGTTTGATGTCAGTTCCTCGCCCTGCCATGTTCGTTGCGATGGTAACCGCACCTTTTGCACCTGCATTCTCGATGATCAAGGCTTCACGGGCATGGTTCTTTGCATTGAGTACCTCGTGCTTAATACCCATCCGGCGAAGGAGTACTGAGAGCAGTTCACTTTTCTCGATACTGATGGTGCCAACGAGAATAGGCTGTCCGGTGCTATGGACCTTCTGGATTTCCTCACAGATGGCCTTGAACTTGAACTCTTCATTGTAATAGACCAAATCCGGGTAATCCTTCCGGATAATTGGCTTGTTGGTGGGAATGACCACTACATCAAGGTTGTAAATCTTGAGAAACTCAGGGGCTTCCGTGTCTGCCGTACCAGTCATACCACTGATTTTGTCATACATCCTGAAAAAGTTCTGATAGGTGATGGTGGCAAGGGTCTTGTTCTGGCCAAGGATCTTAATCTTCTCCTTTGCCTCGATTGCCTGGTGGAGTCCCTCGCTGTAGCGTCTTCCATGGAGGATGCGACCGGTGAATTCATCGACAATCTGGACTTGGCCTTCTGCAACAACATAGTCGACATCAGCAGTGTAGAGCCGAAGAGCCTTCACTGCCTGGGTGACATAGTGGACATACTCAAAATTCTCATCCTCATACAGTGACCCGTTGATGATATGATATCTGTTGAGCAATTCCTCAATATGGTTCATCCCTTGGTTGGTGAATAACACGCGTTTTTGTTTTTCGTCCAGCTTGTAGTCCCCGTGTTCATCGAATACGGGAGCCTTTCGGTCGAAACGGGCAAGAGGATCGGGTTCATAGTAGTCACCGGTATCAGGGTTCTTTTCACATTCGGTGAGCAAGGGGGCAACCTTTGCGGCTCCCAGCACCTGGGCCGAGTCGTCCTCACTCTGCCCGCTGATGATCAGGGGGGTTCTGGCCTCATCAATGAGGATTGAGTCAATTTCGTCGATGATGCAGTAGTGATGCTTGGGCTGGATCTTTTCCTGCTCAGACCACTTCATGTTGTCCCTGAGATAGTCAAAACCAAACTCATTGTTCGTTCCGTATGTTACATCCTTGGAATAGGAATTGCGCTTTGCTTCGTTGTCCATGGAAGAAAGGATGACACCTACAGAGAGACCAAGGTATTCGTAGATCGGCCCCATCCAGGAAGCATCACGACCTGCGAGATAGTCGTTGACCGTGACCACGTGTACGCCATTACCTGAAAGTGCATTCAGGTATGCGGCGGGTACACAGGTAAGGGTTTTCCCTTCACCAGTTTTCATTTCCAGGATTTTACCTTGGTGCAGTACAGCCGCTCCCATGATTTGTACATCATAGTGCCGCTCCCCCAGAACACGGCTTGCCGCCTCCCGTGCCAAGGCAAAAGCCTTGGGCAACAGGGAATCCAAGCTTGCGCCTTGTGCTACCTGCTCCTTGAATCTTTGCGTTTGCTGTCGCACCTCTTCAGCGCTCAGGCTTTCTGCCCAGGCTGCTTCCTTGTTGACCAGCTCAACGACTGGCATGAGGGATTTGAGGTCTTTATCTTGTTTAGTTCCGAACAGTTTTGTAAATAGTGAGGTGCTCATGAATTTCTCTCTTGTTGCGAATATAGGGACTTTACCCCTTCCTGTAAGTATACTCATACTCCAGTTGCAAGAAAAGTAGTAGTGTGAATAAAAGGAAGGCGTAGTATTGGGAATAGATGGGACAATTCTACCCATGGTGTATCAAATTGATACAATTATACTGGAGCAACTGCTTCTGTTGTGCTATAGTGAAGCCATGGTAGTTTGTTACACAGGGGGAGGAACCCTCGGACATATTTTTCCTGCCTTGGCTGTCCATGAGGAGCTTGCTTGCTCACCTGACTACCAGGCGTTTTGGATTGGGCGGGAAGAGGCCTCGGAGAAAGAGGTTGTCGGACGCTATGGCATTCCCTTCTTTGCCATACGGTGGGGGAAACTTCGACGGTACTGGTCTCTCAGGAATTTCCTGGATATTGGAAATATTATCATTGCATTCTTTCAAGCGCTTCACATACTAAGAGTCCAGAAGCCGGATGTCATCTTCTCCAAGGGAGGGTTTGTGTCGGTTCCTCCTGTGCTCGCAGCGGCGGTGTTGCATATCCCGGTAGTGAGTCATGAGAGTGATGCAACCCCTGGTCTGGCGACAAGGATCAATGCAAAGTACTCACAGTGCATTTGTGTTCCTTTTCATGAAGGATTCACTGCATTGAAGAAGTACAACCTGGTGGTTACCGGCAACCCGATACGGCGCTCTCTGGTGTTAGCTTCGCAGCAGGAATCAATGCAGAGGCCAGCGTTCCTTGGGCTCTCTGAGCCGCTGATCCTGGTCCTGGGCGGCAGTAGCGGCTCAGCCCAGATCAATCTATTGGTGCGAGAGACGCTTGCTTCCCTGACCGAGATGGGGTATGTCTATCATCAGTGTGGGGCCAATGATGTACAACACCTTGTCCATGACCGTTATCAGGAGGTATCTTTCATAGATGAAGCGTTGCCCCTCCTGTTGAAAAATGCCACCGTAGTAGTCAGCCGTGCAGGAGCAAATACCTTGGCCGAACTTGCGTTGTTTGGCTGTCCCTCCCTCTTGATACCCTTGGGTGGGGCATCGAGCAGGGGGGACCAAATAGACAATGCACGGTTGTTTGAGCGGAAGGAAGCGGCAATGGTGCTCTATCCAGACACTCTTGATGCGAAGCAGTTTTTGGAAAGTGTTTCTTTGTTGGTAGGCGACGAGGAGTTTCGCGAACGGTTGCGTGGCAACATGAAAAAGCTTGCTTACGGAACGAGTGCACACCATATAGCGACTGTGCTGAAAACAGTGAAGGAGTCAACATGCAATGGGGTTTGACCATAGGTTCTGTGTATTTCAATTCGATTGACATCATCGTATTCTCTCTTGCTATCATTGGAGGAATCGCCGGCACATTGAGTGGATTTGCTGATGCGTTCAGTCATCGCAGTGGCTTTATCGTTGGCTTTTTCTCTGCTTTGATGTTCACCAAGCTGATTGCTGAGTTGCTGGTGCAATCCTTCTCGCTTCCCGGATTGCTTGCAAGCCTGATCAGTTTTGTAATCCTGTTCTTGCTCGGCTATGCCTTGATGCGATTTGTGGGAAACCTTTTGGAAACCGCACTGAATGCCACGGGACTTCGACCAGTAAATAGCTTGCTTGGTTTTCTGTGGGGTGTACTAGAAGTTGGAATTGTGTGTGCCCTGGTGATCTATGTATTAGAAATTCAAACGGCCTTTGACCTTTCAGCTGTATTTGACAAAAGCCAATTCACTCTCAATGTTGTTCGCCCCTTGGTCCCTGAGACAGTGAACTGGTTCGCCTCAACAGTGCAGGCACCCAATGTTTGATACATTGCGGGAATACCAGAAGGGTGTAGCTGAACAACTGCAGAGCCAGATTGCCTCAGGCACCTTGAGCCAAGTCAACCTTTTTGGGGGGAGCCGCTACAGCCTCAGGATGAGTTTTGCCCTCGAGACTGCTCGGGTGCTCTCTTGCAATGAAGGGGGAGAAAATCACTGCAGTTGTGAGAGTTGCCGGAAATTTCGGAATCTCACGGTCTCAAATGTGGTTATCATCAGCCAGAGGGATCATCGAAGTGTCATCGAGACAAGCCTGTCTACCTTTGAGCGATTGTACAATGATTTTTCCAGGCAATTTGTCATACAGAGCATCAGGCGCATGTTGCTCCAGTATCATCCGGCATTGCTCACTGGTTCTCAGACACAGAGTCAGAATGCTGCAGCTGCTCTTGCCGGCCAGGTAAGCGATCTGCTGGTGGATCTTGCAAGGATGGAGACAGGGAATGCATCCCAGGCAAAAAAGGCGGTCAAGGAACTTCGTAGTGCTCTCAAGGGCTTGTTCACTGCTACCAAGAAGAATACCACCGTTACCATCGGACAGGTACGTGCCCTTGAGCAATGGATTGGCCAGACCAGCATGGGTTCAGGGAAGCGATTCATCATTCTGGAAGCGATGGAGATGACAAACACTTCTGCGCGCAACAGCTTGCTGAAGATGCTTGAGGAGCCAGAGAAAGATACCTATTTCTTTTTGATCAGTGAGTATCCTAACCGGATTATGCAGACTATCCTTTCAAGGGTACGTAGATATGCCTTTCCTCCACTATCCCCTGAAGCAGTTGGGCGGTTTCTCCAACCGTTCTATCTTCATGACAAACAGTATGACAGCTTGGAGTCATTTTTCCTTGAGGGTGGTGGCATGGATCTTTCTCGCGCCACACAGATTGCAGAGACCCTTGTCTCGTCGATACAGGAACAGCGGTATCTGCAGAGCAGTGAATTTGCAGCACTGCTGAAGGAACTTGATGAGATGCAAGGATATGAGTTTGTATTGAAAGCAATGCTTGCATTACTCGCAAAAGTGATGCCTTCCAGGGCTTTGCTGAAACTTTCATCGTTGGTCAATACTACATACAACACAGCGCAGCTCTATAACCAGAACAACCGGCTGATGCTTGAATCCCTGTACTATCGAATGATGGAGGAAGCATGAAAAACTTTGTCCAACGGGCAATCCAAAAGATTGACCAACTTGATACCAACCAGATTATAGAGATTCTGAAGAGCCAATCCAGTGATCTTGAGATGCTGGAGAGTGTGTTGGAGTCCATCCAGGATGGAGTAATCCTTACCGACGAGAGAAAGATTGTCCACTATGCGAACAGCCGATGCCGTACCCTCATACCCATGGCAAGAATGCGGAATTATGAAGGTATGGCCCTCTCCAGGGTTATTGAGGACGAACATGTCCTTCGCTACATCATGCTGGCACTCAAGGGAAAGCATCAGGATGAGGAAAATGAATTCACCTTCCAAAAGGGGACCAAGCTGCAGACCATAGCAGTGACGGTCTATTCCTATATGAACAGTTCTGAGCGTATGAGGTCTTCCTTCGTGGTAATGTTCAGTGATGTGACTGAACATAATGCCAATGAAGCACGGCTTCGTAGAAGTGAGAACCTTGCATCGATGACCACCATGGCCGCCGGGGTAGCCCATGAGATAAAGAACCCGCTTGCTGCAATGGGGATACATCTGCAACTGCTCAAGAAAGCGTTTGAACGTAAAGAGACACTCACCCTTGCCGATGCCGATCGGCATCTCACGGTCCTCGAGGAGGAAATCAGTCGTCTCAATAGTATCGTGGTGGACTTCCTCTTTGCGGTACGCCCGATGGACACGAGACTCCGTCTAGCACAGATGACCAAGACCCTGGAGGATATCTGCTCCTTCGTAGAGCCAGAGTTGGAGGAGCACAGAGTACATTTGATCAAAGATTTTGCGAGTTCCCTGCCTCGTTTGGAGTATGATGAACATCTGCTCAAGCAGGCGGTGCTGAACCTGATCAAGAATGCGATGAACGCCATGGAGGGTGGGGGAAAGCTCATCCTGCAGACCCGTCTTGATGGTGATCAAGTGGTATTGAAGATTCAGGATACCGGTATTGGGATGGATGAGGAGACACAACAAAAGATTTTTGAACCCTACTTCACCACGAAGGCCACCGGTACAGGACTCGGTTTGACTGTCGTCTATAAGATTATGAAGGAACATAAGGGAGATATCACAGTACAGAGCAAGCTAGGGGAGGGAACGGTGTTCATTCTTACGTTCCCAGTGCCCAAGAGTGAACGACTTGCCTTGAAGTGGGAAACTGAAGCGGAGGTACACTATGAATCGTAGCATCTTGATATGTGATGATGAGAAAAATATCAGAAATGGTCTTGCCCTGGCCATGGAGCTCGAGGGGTTTGAAACGCTTGAAGCAGAGGATGGAAAAGTAGCATGGGACCTGGTGAACAAGAAATCGGTTGATCTTGTAATCACTGATCTGAGAATGCCGAACATGAGTGGAGAGGAATTGTTGAAGAGAATCAACAGTGCTTATCCCCGGATGCCTGTCATTATACTCACGGGGCATGGGACCATCGAAACAGCAGTGGATGCGATGCGCTCAGGAGCCATAGACTTCTTTACGAAACCGGTAGATCTTGACCGCCTGACACTGGTGGTGAAGAAAGCTCTCTCCAACAATGATCTCTTTGCAGAGCATGAGCGACTGAAAGAGGAAGTTGCCCAACTCAAGGCGCGTAATCGCTATGACCGTATCATCGGCAAGAGCCAGAAGATGGTGGAGCTGATGGATATCGTAAGCCAGGTTGCCCCAACCAAAGCTTCTGTTCTGATCACTGGAGAGAGTGGTGTAGGAAAAGAGCTTGTTGCCGATGCAATTCACGAGCTCAGTAATAGAAATAAGGGGCCCTTGATAAAAGTGCACTGTGCCGCCCTGTCTTCGAGCTTGCTGGAGAGTGAATTGTTTGGGCATGAAAAGGGCTCCTTTACCGGGGCAGTGAAAGAAAAACGAGGACGGTTTGAGCTTGCCGATGGGGGGACCATATTCCTCGATGAGATTGGCGAGATTGATGCAGCTACTCAAGTGAAACTACTGAGGGTGCTCCAGGAAAAGGAGTTTGAACGGGTAGGAGGAGAAAAACCCATCTCTGTCGATGTCCGCATCGTTTGTGCAACCAACCGGGACCTCCTCAAGGAGATTGAAAAGGGTAATTTTCGTGAGGATCTGTACTATAGGCTGAATGTCGTCCATCTGGAGGTATCCCCGCTGAGGGAGCGCAAGGATGACATTCCCCTCTTGATGACCTCATTCCTTACTCAGTTCAGCAAGGAAAACAACCGTATGATTGAGGGCTTTTCCCCTCAGGCAAAACGTGCCTTGCTCAGTTACGATTGGCCGGGAAACATCCGGGAACTCAGGAATTGCATTGAGAGCGCTGTTGTGCTTGCCCGTGGTTCAGTCATTGAGTATGATGACCTGCCCCCAAGTGTCACCAAGACGGAGAATGTACAAAACCTCTCCCTGGATGTTGGCATTACCTTGGCCGAAGCGGAAAAGCAGTTGATCATCAGCACCCTTGCACAGTGCGGGGGGAATAAGACCAAGGCTGCGGAAGTCTTGGGGATTGGAAGGAAAACCTTGCATAGAAAAGTACAGGAATATCACATTGACCAAGCATGACATCTACCACATTTTCGATAAGGATGGGTTGTTGGAGCAAAATTTCCCATCCTATGAGTACCGCGAGGGACAGCTCAATATGGCTGACCTCGTGAGGGAGAGCTTTGAGCGTAATGCAATAGCAGCAATCGAGGCAGGAACCGGCATCGGCAAATCTTTTGCATATCTTGCTGTTGCCCTGTATTCTGCCATGCAATCCCCTGATGAGCGGACTGTGATTGCCACCAGTACCATCAACCTGCAGAAACAGCTGTATGAGAAAGATATTCCCATGCTGTTCAAGTTTCTTGGCCTATCCTGCAAGATTGCCCTTGCAGTAGGCAGGGGGAATTACCTCTGCATCAATCGCTATATGCAGGCCAAAGCTGATTCCGGTTTGCTTGCCCAAGATCCGGCGAACGAACTCTATCAGATAGGGCAGTGGATCAAGGAGAGCGAAACAGGGTTGTTTGCAGACTTTCCTGGCCGGCTGAGCGGGGAGTTGAAAGGCGAGATCTGCAGTGACGGGGATCTCTGCCAGAACCATGCCTGTGCATACTTCCGTGACTGTTTCTACTTCAAGGCGAAGGCAAAGGCGAAGGATGCGAAGATCATAATCAGCAACCACCACCTGCTTTTCACGGATGCACAAAGTCGTTTTATCAGCAATGTAGGGTATGAGGAGGAGATGATCCTACCTCCGTTCAACCGTCTCATTATTGATGAGGCACACAACATTGAGTCGAATGCAACCGAGTATTTCACCGAAGTGTATGACTCCCAGCAGTTGTTGCGACAGATTTCCAAGATCCAACGCTCCGGCCGATTCAGGGGGAAAAGTCTCTTGGAGCAGCTAGGTGAGTACAGTACTGAAGCGGACATCATTGACCGAATCCAGGATGACATTCTTCTTCTGACACAGAACGTGGGTACACTCGACCAATACCTGCTTGGTGTTTTCCAGAAGAACGACTACCAGCCGGTACTGATAAAAGCGGAACACCAAGGAAGGCTGCAGCAGTTTGTCGAAGCAGCCACCAGTGTATCCCAGGCAAGTGGAAGGCTTGCTGCAAAGATCAATACATTCCTTGAACAGAACAAGGCTCCCCAGGAATTGGAGAGCAAGATCAATGAACTGAAGGTACGTGGCACACGAATTGCCATGATGAGTGAGGTACTGACAAAATTCTGCAATTTCACGCTGTGGAAGGATGAAGTACATTGGTTCAATGCAGAATCGTATGGCACCCATCGACAGGTACAGGTGTGCATTACTCCTCTTTCCATCGCACCTTTGCTTGTGGAGGCTGTCTTCAAAAAACTGGATACCGTGGTATGCACCTCCGCGACCCTTGATCTGAATGATGAATTTGCTTTTTGGTCCACTCGTGTCGGACTGCCCTATGATGAGGAACGTCCCTTTCTCAAGGGAGCTTTTTCCTCCCCCTTTGACTATCGGAATCAATTGCTGCTTCTTACTCCTTCCGATGCTCCTTTGTACAGCAAGGATCGGGAAGCGGCATATGAGGAGTATCTTGCACAAACCATCATGTCATCAGTACTCTCTGCGGGAGGGGGGGTGCTTGTATTATTCACCAGCTACTCCATGCTGAAGAAGGTACACCAGCAACTCAGCGAAACGTTTGAGAAAGAGGGGTTGACCTTGCTTTGCCAGGGAGAATACGACCGATATACCCTGCTCAACAGGTTCATCAGTGAGCAGGACAGTGTCCTGTTCGCCACTTCTTCATTCTGGGAAGGGGTGGACGCACCTGGAGAAACGCTTCGCATGGTCATCATTGTAAAGCTTCCCTTCACAGTCCCTTCCGATCCGGTGTTTAAAGCCCGGTGTGAGGCAATTGATGCGAATGGGGGAAGTGGGTTCTATCAGCTTGCCCTTCAGTCGGCAACAATGAAGCTGAAACAGGGCTTTGGGCGCCTGTTGCGTTCAGCGTGTGACCGTGGGGTGGTCATCATTCTGGACAGTCGGGTAGTGAGCAAGAATTACGGTATGTATATGATTCGCTCCTTGCCCGAGAGCTATCATCCGGAGAGTGAGACAACTGGGTTGTCTGATAAGGTAGAGAACTTTCTTTATGGAAGATAAATAGAAAAAGCTGCCTCCTGGCATTTGCCTGGAAACAGCTTTTTTGAATTGATGCTGTCAACTACTCGATAATTGCAAGAATATCCTTCATGCTGAGAATCAGGTATTCGGTGCCATCGGCTTTTACAGAAGTTCCGGCATACTTGTCATGCATGACGCGATCCCCTTCTTTGACGTTCATCTTGACGTCTTCGGTTCCTTCGCCGACTGCCACGACCACTCCAATCTGGGTCTTTTCTTGCGCTGTCTGTGGGATGTAAAGACCGCTGGCGGTCTTCTCCTGCAGCTCTTCCATCTTTACCAATACTCTGTCTGCCAAAGGCTTAATGGTCATTGTATCTTCCTCCAACCAAAAATGAATGTGAAAGTGTAATTGCGACATATTTCCCATCGCTTGAGATAATATAGTCAAAAGAAGCAGAAGGGGCAAGCTGATTCTTTTAGGGTGCGCAAATCCTTCGCACTGTGCAAAAGATACTTGCCGTTCCTGGGATGTATCATTATATTCAGTAGGAAGCAAATAAGAAGGAAACAGGTATGGAAAACGGGCAAAACAACAACAACTATCCTTTGGTCCTCAAAGGCAATCCTGAAGATTGGGAAACCAACCAGGTTTGGAGGCATTTTTACCGCCTGGCGTGTTTGTTTGCCCGTTCCCAGGATTTGGAGAGGAGTCTTAATTGTTTCGTCGATGTCTTCCTGATTCGAGGAAATGAAATACACAATCCTGACAAGGACTGGCTTGATTTCTTCAGGCGTCAGTTTACCATCTATCTTATTGGGAAAAAGCGGATATCCTGCTCTCTCAGTGAGGGCGACATGATCCATGATTTCCTGAAGATGGAATATGAACAGATCAAGAAGGATATCAGCGAAAGTGAGATTCCTTTCAATGGAGAATGTCTGGCCCAGTGGTTTGCTTCTCTCGAGCTTGATTTCCCTTGGTTGGCCGCTGAAAGTGAGCCACATTGGTCAGTTGGGTAACGATGCACTGCCAGCGCATCTTCCGTTCGAGTCAGAATGTCCCGAAAACCACGGGATATTTTTTTTGTGAGTCAAAATGACACTTTTTTGTGGAAAAACCTACACGATGTGCAATTATTTTCTCAGAAATTTGGCAATGAAAAATATTAACTAACTATATTATAAGCAAATAAAAGAATATGATTGTAAGTTGGCACGCTAGTTGCAACTACCTTTTCAACGACCAAACAGGAAGGTACATAATGAAAAAGAAACTAACGATGTTGAATGTAATTGAAAAATCTTATGCTTATGATGACGCAAATATTTTGAGCATGTACCTCAAGGAGATCAACAGGATTCCCTTGCTTACTCCTGAAGAGGAAGTAGCACTTGCAAAACGTGCACAGGAAGGAGACGAGCTTGCACGAAAGAAGATGATTGAATCGAATCTTCGCTTCGTCGTCAATGTTGCCAAGAAATACCAGAACCAGGGCTTGCCTTTGATTGACCTTATTAATGAGGGAAACATTGGTTTGATGACCGCACTTGATAAGTTTGAAATAGATAGGGGATACCACTTCATCAGTTATGCTGTATGGTGGATCCGCCAGGCAATCATGAAAGCAATCAACGAGAAGAGTCGGGCAGTACGCCTTCCTCTAAACAGGACCAATGAGCTTCTGCAGATTCAAAAGGCACAGAAAGCACTGATGAAAGATATGAACTCAGAGGACGTGAGTACAGAAGAGATTGGTACCCTTACTGGTTTTGATTCTGAGCATGTAGGCAACTTGCTCGCTATCAGCAGGGATATGATTAGCCTCGATGCTCCTATTTTCAATGATGGAAGTGCAAGCAATATCGGTGATTTCATTGAGGATACCTCCCAGTTGAGTCCTGAAGATAGTCTTCTTGAACACGCTTTGGAAGCAGATGTTCGTTCATTGCTCTCCACTTTGAGTGATAAGGAACGTGAAATCATTGAGTTGCGCTTCGGCCTTGAAGGAAAGAATCCCATGTCTCTCAAGGAGATTGGTGAATTGTACAACTTGACCAAGGAGCGCATTCGTCAGATCGAGAAGAAAGCAATCGAAAGGTTGCGTAACCCCTCCCGTTCAAAGCTGGTTGAGAGCTACATCGCATAACAGCACCAGAAAGGTGTATACATATAGATAGGAAGAAACCGGGCACAAGTTGTCCGGTTTTCGTTTGCCCAGCATGGGCAATAACTAGATGGTGAAAGTCCACTGTGGGTTAGGTAATTGACTTCACCCCCTCTGCATGATACAGTGCATTAAATTAGTATACGAATTAGATATTTGTATACATATAGGGGGTTGCAGTGCGGTCAAAAGAGACTACCAATATGATCTATACCACCCTGAAACAGGAGATTCTCTCTCTTGCCATCAGACCAGGGGAGTTGAAGAAGGAAGGAGATCTTTGTGACCGATTCAAAGCAAGTCGGACACCAGTGCATGCTGCATTGGAGCGATTGAGCGAAGCAGGCTTGATTGAGTTCATTCCCTACAAGGGGGTGAGGGCAACCTTGCTCAATTTTTCCGATATCTATCAGAATATTATGATGCGTATTCTTTTAGAGACCAAGGCAGTGCAGGACTTTTCCCGTACTGCAAATCCTTTTGCAATCGAGCGGTGTATGCATGTGCTTCGAAAGCAGGAAATACTGCTTGAAAACGGGCCATTTGTTGAAACTGCATTCTATGCATTGGATGTAGAGTTGCATCAGCACTGGTTCGAAGAGACAGGGTTCCCCCTTTTTTGGCAGATAATCCAAGAGGCAGAGATTTCCTATACCCGTTTCAGAATGCTTGACATCGTGGAGATGCATGCTTTTAGGGACTTGGTGCAGGAACATAGGGTATTGCTTCTGCTGATTGAGCAACAGAAATTTGAAGAAATTGAGCAGGTTATAACCTATCATCTTTTTGGGGGAATTAGGCGTATGGATGCAGTATTGCAGACAGATCTTCGCATGTATTTTAGCGATTGCAATGATATTGAAAAATATTTGGATAAGGTTCGGGCTATCAAAAAGCCACAAAGCCTTGCATGATTCATTTGGGTAAGGAGGAGCAACACTATGGATACACGGTATTCGACAGGAAAAGATGCATTCAAGCATATGACGACACAGGAGCTCAGGGATGAGTTCCTGGTTGACAGAATTTTCCGTCCTGATGAGGTAAGCGGTGTCTACTCGCACATCGACAGAATTGTCACGATGGGCGCGATGCCGGTGGCCGGAGAGGTTGACCTTGAGAAGAACATCGATGCGATGAAGGACTTCGGGGTCGAGTACTTCCTACAGCGCCGGGAGATCGGGATGATAAACATCGGTGGGGACGGGTATGTAATTGCCGGCGGCAAGCGCTATGAGCTGGTGAGCCTCGATGGGCTGTACCTGCCGATGGGGACAAAAAATGTGAGCCTTGGGAGCAATGACGCTAAGAAACCTGCAAAGTTCTACATGAGCAGCACCCCTGCACACCACGCCTTCGAAGCAAAGCACATCGTGTTCGCCGATGCAAAGCATGTACCAGCAGGCAACAAGGCCGAGAGTAATGAACGGGTGATCAACCAGTACATCCACCCCGATGTATTGGATACCTGCCAACTTTCCATGGGGCTGACACAGTTGAAAGAGGGCAACGTGTGGAATACGATGCCGGTTCACACGCATGAGCGAAGGATGGAGGTGTACTTCTATTTCGATATCGATGCGGAGCAGACACTGTTCCACTTCTTTGGTGAGCCGAATGAGACGAGGCACATCGTGGTGCATAATGAACAGGCGGTGATCAACCCGTCGTGGTCAATCCACAGCGGGGTTGGCACAAGTAATTATACGTTCATCTGGTCGATGTGTGGTGAGAATAGAACCTACACGGACATGGACCATGTGGCAACGAAGGATTTGAGGTAAAGAAAGATATGGGATATATAGACAAAAAGTTCTCTCTCGAGGGGAAGGTGGCCTGGGTGACCGGGGCAAGCTATGGAATTGGGTTCGCGATTGCAAGTGCGTATGCATCTGCAGGTGCGAAGATAGCGTTCAACGATATCAACCAGGAGTTGGTGGACAAGGGTCTTGCATCCTATAAGGAGGCGGGCATCGAGGCAAAGGGATATGTGTGCGACGTAACCGACGAGCAGGCGGTTTCCCAGACCACGAAAACAATAACCAAGGACCTGGGGCCAATCGACATCCTAGTGAACAACGCGGGAATCATTCGACGTGTTCCAATGCACGAGATGAGCGCAGAACAGTGGCGCAAGGTAATCGACATCGACCTGAATGCACCGTTCATCGTCAGCAAGGCGGTCCTGCCTGGGATGATGGAGAGAAAAAGCGGGAAGATCATCAACATCTGCTCAATGATGAGCGAGCTGGGGAGAGAGACGGTGGCCGCGTATGCAGCTGCAAAGGGTGGCCTGAAGATGCTGACAAGGAACATCTGCAGTGAGTACGGCAAGTACAACATCCAATGCAACGGAATCGGGCCTGGCTACATAGCCACGCCGCAGACAGCACCGCTGAGAGAGCGTCAGGCCGACGGGAGCCGGCATCCGTTCGACTCGTTCATCGTAGCCAAAACACCGGCGGAGCGATGGGGTACAACCGAGGACCTGACCGGCCCGGCCCTGTTCCTTGCATCAGGGGCGAGTGACTTCGTGAACGGCCATGTGCTGTATGTCGATGGTGGCATCCTTGCCTACATCGGGAAACAGCCCTAAGCAATACAGTATCAACTACACCCATGTTCCGTTGCAGGAATGTGGGTGATTTTTTTTGCACAAGGCTGAGATTGTATTTCCTAATTGTTGCTGTTTGTTGCAAATATGAGGATTTCAATCAAATACTAATTATAAATTGCGTGAACACGTAATATCGGAATGAAAGCTCTTAGAAAGTAGTAAAAAATGATTTGTATCAGAATTTACTCGGTACCTAACGCAAAGGCTAAATTGGAATAATGTTCCAAAAAGTATAGTAACAACTATTTATCTAATAAGAAGTTGAAAGTGTTCGAACTGTCTTTTTTTACGCTGGGTTCATTGACAGTATGGAGCGAAGCAGGTAGGATTTGCAAGTCTAGTATTCATGAAAATTAAGGAGTCTTGTATGGCAACAAAGAACACAAAGTATGTCTATTTTTTTGGCTCCGGTAAGGCAGAAGGAACTGCCCAGATGAAAGATTTGCTTGGCGGAAAAGGTGCAAACCTTGCCGAGATGACCAGCATCGGGCTTCCTGTCCCACCGGGCTTTACGATCAGTACTGAGGCTTGCGCCTTCTACAGTACCCATAAGGAAAACTATCCTGAGGGTCTGAGAGAGGAAGTGCTGGAACACCTTGCCAGACTCGAGAATTTGATGGGTGCAAAACTTGGAGATACTAATAATCCATTGCTGGTCTCTGTAAGAAGTGGTGCTGCTCAGTCCATGCCCGGTATGATGGATACCATTCTGAACCTTGGCCTTACCCCCGATTCCGTTCAGGGCCTGATCAAGAAAACGAACAATGAACGATTCGCTTGGGACAGCTACCGCCGTTTCATGCAGATGTTCGGTGATGTCGTGATGGGTGTTCCCCACCATGAGTTTGAACGTGCCTTGCAGGATGTGAAGGATACCCGTGGCATTGAACTTGACACCGATCTTGACAGTAAGGATCTACAGGAAGTAATTGCCCGTTATCAGAGACTGTACAAGCGATTTACCGGGGAAGATTTCCCTACCGATCCCATCGACCAGTTGTTCAAGGCCATTAATGCAGTCTTCAAGTCTTGGAACAATGAAAGAGCAATTAAATATCGTCAGATGAATGATATTCGTGGTTTGCTTGGTACTGCAGTCAATATCCAGAGTATGGTGTTCGGAAACATGGGGGAGACCAGTGGAACTGGTGTAGCCTTTACCCGTGACCCATCCACTGGTGAAAACCAGTTCTATGGTGAGTACCTGATGAATGCTCAGGGTGAGGATGTGGTTGCAGGTATCCGTACTCCGCTCTCGATTGAGACACTCAAGGAAGTCAATAGAAAAGTCTATGACCAGTTGGTTGATATCCGTGGAATCCTTGAAAAGCATTACAAGGATATGCAGGACATTGAGTTTACCATCCAGGAAGGCAATCTGTATATGTTGCAGACCAGAAATGGCAAGCGGACAATTTTCAGTTGGTTGCGTTCCCAGGTTGAGATGGTCGAAGAAGGCTTGATCGACAAGGAAACTGCAGTAAGTCGTGTCCCCTCTGGTGAGTTCGGCAAATTGTTTGCCCCCATTCTTGATGCCAAGTATATCAGGGATAACTCCCTGGAAGCCATCACCCGTGGTCTGAACGCCAGCCCCGGTGGCGCTTGCGGCCAAATCTACTTTACTGCAGAGAAAGCTGAGGAGATGGCAGCAGAAGGGAAGAATGTCATTCTTGTTCGTACCGAGACCAGCCCCGAGGATATCGGAGGTATGGGGGTTGCGAAGGGCGTGATTACCTGTCGTGGTGGTATGACTAGTCATGCAGCTGTGGTCGCCCGTGGCATGGGCTGCCCTTGTGTCAGTGGTGCCGGAGAGATCAAGATCAATGAACCCAAGCGTTTCCTTGAGGTGAACGGTACTACGCTCAGCGAGGGTGATTTCATCTCTCTTGATGGATTCACTGGTGAGATCTATGGAGCCAAGATTCCTGTAAAGGATTCTGAGATCGTCCAGGTTCTCAATGGTTCCATGAAAGAAAGCGAATCAATCCTGTACAGGGATTACAAGGCTTTCATGGGATTTGTCCAGGATCTGAAGGTATTGGGTGTCTATACCAACGCTGACACTCCACATGATACACAGATGGCCGTTGCTTTTGGCGCTGAGGGTATTGGGCTCTGCCGGACAGAACACATGTTCTTCGGTGGTGACAGGATCATGTCGATCAGGAAAATGATTCTTGCTAACAATACAGTGGAGAGAGAGAAAGCTCTTGCTGAGTTGCTTCCGATGCAGCGCAGCGACTTCGAGGAGATTTTCCTCGCGCTTGATGGCCGCCCGGCTACCATTCGGTTGCTTGACCCCCCTCTGCATGAGTTCCTCCCCAATGACCATACCAGCAGGCATGAACTTGCATTGCAGATGGGTATTACAGTAGAGGAAGTAGCACAGAAGTCTTCTGCCCTGCATGAGTTCAACCCGATGCTTGGCTTCCGCGGTTGTCGTCTTGCAATCATCTATCCAGAAATTCTGAGAATGCAGGTTAGAGCAATCATCGAGGCTGCGATCAATGTGAAACGCAAAGGCGTGGAAGTGCTCCCTGAGATCATGATCCCATTGGTAGGAAACTATAAGGAGTTTGTATTCACCAAGAACCATGCCCTCGAGGTAATTGAGGAGATCTTCAGTGAACAGTCTCTCAAGGTGCCCTACAAGATTGGTACCATGATTGAAGTCCCTCGTGCTGCAATCACCGCAGACGAGATTGCCAAGGAAGCAGAGTTCTTCAGCTTCGGTACCAACGACCTGACGCAGCTTACCTGTGGATTCAGCCGTGATGATGCGGCTTCATTCCTTGGTGCGTATGTCAACGACCCTGACAAGCAGTTCTATGAGTATGACCCGTTTGCCACTCTTGATGTGGATGGTGTGGGCAAACTTGTGGAAATGGCTGTCAAGCTTGGTCGTTCTGCAAACCCTGATATCACGTTGGGTATCTGTGGTGAGCATGGTGGAGACCCGAAGACCATTGCCTTCTGTAACAAGATCGGCCTGGACTATGTTTCTTGTTCTCCCTTCCGTGTTCCCATTGCCCGCCTTGCTGCAGCCCAGGCTGTAATCGAAGCAAAGAAGAACGCGTAACTCTCTAGTTAGCATTAGAATATCCCGGGCTTCAGCCTGGGATATTCTTAGTCAAGACTTGTAACAAGAAAGAGCGGTTCCCTAAGGAACCGCTTCTTGAGCCAAAAAAGGGAATTGAACCCTTGACCTGCTCATTACGAGTGAGCTGCTCTACCGCTGAGCTATTTTGGCAACAATCTACTGAAAACAGATGCATTCTACCCGAAACAGGGAAGAAGGTAAAGACGGATTGCGTTTAAAATGCCTGTTCACCTTTACCTTGACCTTCTCCTCGAATGTCGAGTAGGCTTGCGGGTGAAGAGGAATATCGTGAACAGAGAGAGACGGTTCAGAAATACTGTCGCCCAGGAGGTGGTTGTCTTGCTGAATAGAGAGAAACAAGCAGTACGCACCAAAGTTGGGTTAGGATGGCAACCAGATGTTGCCCAATTTTTGTTGGATATGTTTCCTGGTGCCTTGGAGTATGGTTTTGAGCTCAAGGATATTGCGCCATTGGTGAGTGAGAAAGTTATCAACTTCAGTGCGGAGGGCTATGCATTGCTTGATGATGATTATGACTTGGAGGATCTATGATCGTCCTTGGCATTGAAACATCGTGTGATGAATGCAGTGCTTCCCTGGTTGAGGATGGTCATACCATTCTCAGCAATATTATTGCAACCCAAATAGAACTACACAAACCCTATGAGGGAGTTGTCCCTGAATTAGCCAGTCGTCTCCATACCGAATGGATAAGCCAGGTTGTACAATCGGCCTTAGATAAGGCAAATCTTACCGTCAATGACATTGATGCAGTAGCTGTTACCAGCCGACCGGGACTCTTGGGTTCCCTGCTCGTTGGGGTAAGCTTCGCCAAGGGATTTGCTGCTTCCCTCAACCTTCCCTTCATTACCATTGATCATATCAGGGCACATCTGTATGCCTCACAGATTGAACATCCTCTGGAGTATCCCTATCTCGGGGTTCTTGTCTCTGGAGGACATACGGTGATTTGTCGTGTGGATGACTATGACACCATCGAGGTCCTTGGCACAACGATTGACGATGCAATAGGGGAGGCTTTTGATAAAGTTGCCAAGCATTATGGGTTTGGATACCCAGGAGGGGTCGCCATTGACAGGCTTGCCAGAACTGGCAACCCTGTTGCCTTCCTGTTCCCTGGGCCGAAACTCAATGTCATGGACCACCCGTACGATATTTCCTACAGTGGCCTGAAGACTGCGGTCATCAACCAATTGGACAGCTTCTGGGACGGGGAAAGCGAGAAAAGTCCCGAGAATATTGCAGCATCATTCCAACGCGCTGCAGTGAACATGCTGATGAAGCGGGTACGGCAGGCCCTCAAGGAAACAGGGCTCAAGCGATTGAGCGCTGGTGGTGGGGTTGCAGCAAACAGCTACTTGCGAAGTGAGTTGCTCTCTCTACAAGAGGGTGGTTATGGAGTTTCCTTCCCCTCATTGAAACTCTGTACCGACAATGGTGCCATGATAGCAGCCCTTGCCTATCGATATCTCCAGGACGGAATACTGAGTGATTTTTCCGAGGCCCCACATGCCCGGGTTACAGCATTTAAGAAACAATACGCCAAGTGAGAGGGTTCTATGGACACTAACTATGATCTGGACAGTGTAATCAGAAAGGTTCCCGATTTTCCGAAACAGGGAGTCTTGTACTATGACATTACCGGTATTCTAGCAGTACCGGAGGCGTTTCGCTACTGTATCGATCGCCTTGAAGCACTCAGTAGAGGAAGAAATATTGATGCTATAGCTGCGATTGAAGCACGTGGATTTGTGTTTGCGGCTCCCTTGGCCGAACGGCTTTCTCTTCCTCTGATTCTTGTCAGGAAACCAGGGAAATTGCCTAACAAGACGTATAAGAAACGTTTTGATCTTGAGTATGGCTCAGATATGGTATGTGTCCAGGAAGTTGATATTGTACCGGGAACCAATGTGCTGCTTGTTGATGATTTGATTGCAACCGGGGGTACTCTGCAGGCGGCGGCTGCCATGTTCAAGGAGCATGGAGCCCATGTTGAAGGGTTCCTGGGGGTCATTGGTTTACCGTTCCTTGACTATGAAAAAAACTTGGAAGGACACCCTGTGGACGTCTTGCAGGTCTATCATGGGGAGTAGGGATAAATTCCTGCATGTACTTGACAAAGTATACGCATTTCCGTATTCTACCACAGGATTTTGACATTGGGATGTAGTGTAATGGTAACACTGCAGATTCTGGTTCTGCCTTTGGGGGTTCGAATCCCTCCATCCCAGGTACCGGTTCCTTCGTCTAATGGTTAGGACAGGAGATTCTCAGTCTCTAAATAGGGGTTCGATTCCCCTAGGAACTATAGTTTATATGGAAGGGGCAGCCTTGCAGGTTGCTCTTTTTTTTCGGATACTATGTAAGAGGAACCACAAATTATATGATTACAGTTGCAAACATCGGTCTATCCTACGGTACACAAGTACTCTTCAAGGAAGTCAACATAAAATTTACCCCAGGAAACTGTTATGGGGTGATTGGAGCAAACGGGGCAGGGAAATCCACCTTCCTGAAAATTCTAAGTGGTGAGATTGAAGCCGATAGTGGTGAAGTCATCATCTCCCCCGGCCAGCGAATGGCCGTCCTCAGGCAGGATCACTTTGCCTTCAATGACTATTCCGTGCTTGAAACCGTCATCATGGGGTACGAACAGCTTTACTCAATCATGAAGGAGCGTGATACCCTCTATGCGAAGGAAGATTTCACCGAGGAAGATGGTCTCAGGGCTGCAGAGCTCGAAGGGGAATTCGCCGATCTTGGGGGATGGGAAGCTGAAGCACAGGCAGCACAGATGCTTGACGGGCTCGGCATCAACACTGAGATGCAGCAGAAGATGATGGCGGATGTGGAAGACAACATCAAGGTCCGTGTTCTCCTTGCTCAGGCTCTTTTCGGTAATCCGGACATCCTGTTGCTTGATGAGCCCACCAACCACCTTGACCTAGAATCCATCCATTGGCTAGAAGATTTCCTTTCCAACTTTGACAATACCGTCATCGTCGTAAGCCATGACCGGCACTTCTTGAATACAGTGTGTACCCATATAGCAGACATTGACTTTGGAAAGATTCAGCTCTATGTCGGCAACTATGATTTCTGGTACCTCTCAAGCCAGCTCGCTGCAAAGCAGATGAAGGATCAGAAGAAACGCAGGGAAGAAAAGATTTCTGAGTTGAAAGAGTTCATCCAACGATTCAGCAGCAACGTGGCAAAGGCAAAACAGGCTACCAGCCGGAAGAAGTTGATCGATAAACTTACCATTGACGATATCAAGCCGTCCAGCAGACGATTCCCCTATGTGGCATTCAAACCGGAGAGGGAGGTAGGCAAGAAGATACTTGAGGTCAAAGGACTGACCAAGACCATTGAGGGAGAGAAGGTATTGGACAACTTCAGCATGGTACTCAATAAAAATGACAAAGTAGCTTTTGTCGGTCCTAACCACTATGCTAAAACCATTCTGTTTGAGATTCTCAGTGGAAACATGGAACCTGATGAAGGTACGTATGAGTGGGGAGTCACCACGAGTCTCTCTTACTTCCCCAAAAACAACGCCCACCTTTTTAATGAGCATATATCCATAACCGATTGGCTCAGAACGTACAGCAGTGACAAGGACGACACCTACATCCGCTCCTTCCTCGGTAGAATGCTTTTCAGTGGTGATGAAGCACTGAAGGATTGTACAGTCCTCAGTGGAGGGGAGAAGGTCCGCGTTGTACTTGCCCGTATAATGCTGGAGCAGGCAAATTGCATAATTCTGGATGAACCGACAAGCCATCTCGACTTGGAGGCTATCACAGCCCTCAATGATGGTTTGATTGAATTCAGTGGCGTCCTGCTCTTCAACAGCCATGACCATCAGTTTGTTGAATCGATTGCAAACCGTATCATCGAGTTCACTCCGTCAGGTGTCATTGACAGGTTGATTGGATTCGAGGATTATTTCAATGACGAATCCATCAAGGTGTTGCGTGATGAGATGTATAGTGGTTCCCATCACGCCATGGCTTTATAAGGAGGTCTTATGCTGCTTGCTGTAGATGTTGGGAATACGAATATCGTGATTGCTGTCCATGATGGGCAGAACTGGATACACTCATACAGGATTTACAGCGACCAAGGAAAGACCAGTGATGAGTATTTTGTAGTTCTGGAGAGCCTGTTGAGTCATTCCCAGGTCTATAAGCATGATATCAACCGTGCTGTAATCAGCTCGGTTGTACCCAACCTGACCAGGTCAATGCAGAAAAATATCATTAGGTTGTTTGATGTTCAACCCTTGATGGTCGACCATACGGTGAACAGCGGGCTGAAGAAGGAGACCATACCTGCCGAACTGGGAACTGACTTGTTGGCAAACCTTGCCCAAGCACACTTCTCATGTCCAGGGCATGCGGTGGTGGTTGTTGACTTTGGAACTGCACTCACCCTGGCGACGGTGGACAGCGATGGTTCTGTGCTGGGAGTTTCCATAGCCCCCGGTCTGGTTACTGCGGTGAACGCCCTCTTTGGGAATACCGCCCAGCTTCCCCAGGTAGAATTGAAAATTCCTCCCTCCGTCCTTGGCAGGAACAGCCAGGACTCAATCAGGAGCGGAATCATGTTTGGTTACGCTGGCATGGTTAAGACCATGGTTGAACGCGTGGAGCAGGAAATTGGCAAAGAGGTCTACGTCATTGCAACCGGTGGATTGAGCAGGACCATTGCCCCGCTCATCGAGCGGATCAATCAGATTTCCTCCATGCATACCATGGATGGACTCAAGCTCATCCAGGAGCTCAACTAGAAGGTAAACACCCCATCTTCCATGATTACTATCTGTCGCCCATCACGAGTATGGGCGGTTATTTTCATGTCCTGGGAGCCCACCATGAAGTCAACATGCATCAAGCTGGTATTGCAGTGTGCTTCTTGCAGTTGTTCCTTGGTATCCAAGGATGCACCATCTTTCAGTGCCGTGGGGTACCCCTCTCCAAGGGCAAGGTGGCAAGAGGCATTTTCGTCAAGCAGGATTGAGTTGAAAATAAGATTGCTCTTCGCAATGGGGCTGGTCTCATCAACCAAGGCGACTTCTCCAAGTCTTCGGGTACCTTTATCGATGGCAAAGAACTTGTCCAGTGCATCCTGTCCTTTCTTAGCCTGATAGTCAACCACTTTTCCATCCTTGAAAACAAAGCGGACCTCCTCGGTGGTGGTATTCAGTACCTCCACTGGTTTGGTTGTAGTTATGTACCCCTCTGCGCGGAGATTGTCAGGAGTGGTGAAAATCTCTTCAGTAGGAAGATTGGCAAAAAACGCCCTGCCATCGGGGAGCGTCTCACTGCCTCCAGTAAAACGGGCTCTCTCGGTAAAGCCGATTGTCAAATCACTCTTGCTGCTCTGGTAGTGAAGGGTGTCGATCCCAAGTTCATTGAGATAGTCCTGGCGTTTCTGCAAGAGCGATGCCTTTTCCTTCCAAGCCTGCAGCGGATCATCAGCATCGAGGAGCAAGATAGGTTTCAGCACCTTCATTAAGTCATCGGTGGTCGCTCCATCTCCCAGTACTTGTTTTGCCCAGAGCGGACCGGGGGCAACACATACACACCAGGGGAGTTGGTGACGCATCAATTTCTTGGTTTTTGCTTCACTGAACTGCCGTTTGGCCTTTCCTAGGATCTGGTTTTTCCTTCCATCGAGCGGAGCATGGTCAAGCCGCTCTTCCGTGCTGTCGATCCTGATATTGGACCATCCTTCACTGACAAATTCGTAGTCGAATGCCTTGAGGAAATGGGGGTTGAATTTCAAAGCGTCTTCATCCTGATGTTCCAAGCGTGATGCGAGGACATCAAGGTCATCAAGCATCACCTGGACATAGCTGGCGCCATGGCGGTAGGCTGACTTGCTCAGCTCCCTGGCAAAGTAATAGGTACCCGGACCTGTGGTGATGACAACACCTTTCCCGCTTTGCAAGTTGATACCCCCACGGATGATCAAGTCAGCATATCGTTCAATTTCTTGTTGGTTCATACCAGTTCTTCCTCCGTGAATATTCCTTCTTCCATTACAGATACTTCTTTCCCATCTTCACTGTGGATCGTCACCGAAAGGTGGCTGTCCCCGATTGGGATCGCCACTCTTACCAAAGAGGTGCAGAGCGCACTTTCCTCAAGATCCTCTTCATTCTGTTGTGTGGTAAGATTATCGAGGGAAAATCCTCCGAGTATAATCACACTTGCCATTTCACGGGCGAAGTGTGGATGAATCGATTTTTCCAGGGAGTGGCTCTCAACCGTGTCATGGTCCGCCAGTGCAATTTCACTGACCCTTTTTGCATCGTCATCCACTGAAAAGAGTGCATCCAGTGCATCCCCTCCTGTCTCGGCTGTATAGTCAGTCACCAATCCCTCTTCCACGGTGAACTGTGCTCCCTTTACTTCCTGCCCAAGTACGTAGAAGGGTCTGGAAGAAGTAAATGTCCCTTTGGCACTCTTCCCGTCAAGAGCGGCATGGAGTGCTTGAACCGGCAAGGAAGAGAAAAACGAACGCTGATTTGCCAGGGTTTGCCTGCCACCAGCCCAGATGGTATCCTTGGCCATGGTAGCTTCCAGTTGCCAACCATCACCGACCATATGGAGCATGCAACGTCCTTGTTTATTCAATTTCTGCTTTCTGTATGCTAAAAGGTTCCCTTGCTCTTCCCAGAAACGGAAGGCATGCTCATCTTCGATGCGATAGATAGCAGTAAAAAGTTTCCACATATCCTCTTCGCTTGCCTGGGCACCAAGCAATTGCAAGGCCCAACGTGGACCTGGGTAGGGAATATTCGCCCAAGGGACAGCAATTCTCCGGTCAAGGAAAACGGGATCAGCAAGCAATCCATATTTCCCCAGGATAGACACCTCATTTGCTACTGTACTGAGATTGGTTGGTGTTAGGTAGGGGTGCTCGTCAAGGTCTACAATATGGCACATCACCGCTCCTTGTACAGGGGGGCGGAATATTTCCTTCTCAACTGGTTCAATGGGAATGACGTCAACCACCTTCCCATGATTGGTATGTACGATAGTGGCCGTCTGCCTGGTGGCCATAACAGCCTTTTGTGCAAGGAGCCTGGCAAAGGCAAGGGTGCTTGCCTCACTGTTTATGGAGAGGCTGTCTCCTTCTTGTAATTTTAGTTGCACTTCAATGACAAGTCGTGCATAGCGTGTAAGCAATGTTTCCATGAATCCTCCGTTCACGCCCTCCAATATACCAAAAAATACCAGAGGAACATACCCTTAGGGAGAAGAAGGTTTGCAAAGAGCCTATACAGAACAAAGATGAACAAAATTGATATTATTAGAGATATTTAGCACTTTTTTCATGATTCCTCGTGGACAGACCTTCTAGGGGACCCGTATACTGGTTTTGTAGAGAACTGAAACTGCGTGGAGCAAATCGATGGGTTCAAAAAAAGTCTATGTGAATCGCGAACTGAGATGGCTGAGTTTCAATGAACGGGTCTTGATGAGTGCTGAAAACCCGAATATTCCCCTGATGGAGCGATTGAAGTTCATCGGGATATTCTCTTCCAACCTGGATGAATTCTATGCGGTACGGGTAGGATCGATTCATCGTGCCCTTCTTGATCCCGAGCATTACAAACTCAAGGAGAGCGGTAATCCCAAGACCTTGATCAGACAGATTCTCAAGGAAGTGAAACGACTCAATGATCGAATGGATCGGGTGGTTGAGCAACTCTTCAGAACCCTCAGGACACATCATATAGCCATAGTGGATGAAGCAACACTTTCCGATGAGCAGAAACAATTTTTGGAGGGTTTTTTTCGTCATATACTCAGAAACCGGCTGTTTCCCATTCTCCTCGATCCGAAGCTGCCATTTCCTTATCTCAAGCATGTAACGCTCTATCTTGCCGTGCATATGTACCACAGCCATGATCCGAAGGATTTCCGGTATGCCTTGATCGAGGTTCCCAGTGATCTGATCCAGCGGTATGTGGAACTGCCGTCGAGAGGCGGCTGGCATCACTTCATTGCTCTAGAGGACATTATCCGATTCAAGTTGGCGGACATATTCAAGGCATTCAGTTATGACTGTTATGATGCCTATACCATAAAGATCACCCGTGATGGTGAATATGATCTGACTGATGAGATCACCAGGAGCCTTTATGAGAAACTCTCCACGTCCATCAAGCAACGCAGTCAAGGGGACCCGGTTAGGTTTGTCTATGACCGTGAGTTGCCAAAGCCAATGCTTGAATACATCATGGAACATGCACAGCTGAAACAGTGTAGGATTATTATCCCAGGAGGTAGGTACCACAATGCAAGGGATTTGCTTCATTTCCCCAAGGTAGGCAATGACCAGTTGTATTTTGAGGAACAACCTCCCTTGCCCCACCATACTTTGAAGGAGAATCGAAGTCTGCTTGACCAGATAGATGAAAGGGATCACTTGGTGACGTTGCCCTACCAAAGCTATGATTGCATCATAGACCTGTTGCGGGAAGCAGCTCTGGATAGGACGGTCCAGGGGATCAAGATGACGCTCTACCGCGTTCCAGAGAACTCCAGTGTGATCAACGCACTGAGAAATGCGGCAAGAAATGGGAAGGAAATTGTACTGTACCTGGAACTCCAAGCACGGTTTGACGAGGAAATCAACATGCACTGGACCGAGATTCTCACCCGTGAACCCCACATCACGCTGATCAGTGGCGTTGAGGGGATGAAGGTGCACAGCAAGCTTGGTCTCATCACCCGGTACAGTGGAAAGAAGCAGAAGAAGATAGCAATCATAGGGACAGGGAATTTCAACGAGGTGACGGCAAGTCAGTACAGTGACCATCTTCTGCTCACTTCCAATACTAAGCTTACACAAGAGATAGACTTGCTGTTCACTCTTTTGGACCGTGGTTTTGCAGATATCAAGTTCAAGCATCTTATTGTCTCCCCATTCCATACGCGAAAGCGTTTCATCTCATTGATCAAGAAGGAGATGGAGGAAGCGAGGGAGGGCAGGCCTGCAGCAATAACGCTCAAGTTGAACAACCTTGTTGATGAGGGAATGATCAAGCATCTGAGCAAGGCGGAACATAGTGGGGTATCCATTACCTTGATGATCAGGGGAATCTGTTCCATGGCACTCTACCCAGAGCAGAAGAATGTTAGGGGAAAGGCATTGATTGACCGGTATCTTGAGCATACCCGGGTGGTCAAGTTCCACAACAAGGGAAATCCACTATATTTCATTGGGTCTGCGGATTGGATGGAACGTAATCTTGATACCCGTATCGAGGTCATGGTCCCTATCTTTGATGACAGGATCAAGGAAGAGTTGGAATTGTTCCTGCAGGCACATTGGAATGATACAGCTTCTTCCTTCAGCCTGCATGAAGAAAATTTCAATCAGCGTTTACAGTTAGGTGAACCCAATGAGAAACGCGCACAACGGGATCTATATCTCTGGTATCAGAGTCAGTTGGAGGAAAATCTATGAATAACAACGCTCCCTACTATCTGCTACTTGAAACCCAATCTACTCCTGCAAGCTGGGAGCAGGCATTCTCCCCCTACCGGATAGTCTGGAAGGAAGGATCGAGCCCGCTTGAGGGTACCCTGTTTCTGGACGAACAGGCTGTGGGGGAGGTGCGATACTTCCCCGAGGAGTTGCGTCTGGAACTGTTTCCACTCTCCGACACCCAAGATCAGCTTGAAGGACTGCTAGCAGTACCTGCTTTCAGGGAGATGTGCAACAGCCCCATCATTGGATGGTGCGAGAGGCAGGTTGCAATCCTTTCTGAGAATGCTTCAACCTTGGGAGACAGGGAATCCTTGCATGCATTCAGGACAGCATTGTGCAATCTCCGTCTCATGCTTCCTCTTATCGGAAAAACACTTTCCAAGGAGAGGCGAAACGATATGAAACGGTTGCTCAAGAAACTGGTGAAACTTGCAGGGAAAGTTCGCGATGACCAAGTGCTTCTCCAGTTGTTGGAAAAGAAAGGTCTTACACAGGAACAGAAACAACTGAAGGTGAAAAAACACCTGAAAGCACTGAAGAAAGCATATCCCTCCTCCTTTGCTTCAGATATCCAGGAACTCTTGGAGGAGAACAGATTTGCCTTTTCTGGGTATCATCCAAAGGTCTTGGTAGCCAAAGCCCACAGGCGGTTGGTCAAGGCTGTGCACACTGTACACTCTGCAAGGGATGTACAAGCCATGCACAAGGTACGACGACGGGTACGGTCCTTGCTTGCTGTAAGCGAGATGGCCTCAGTGAAACGGGATGAGAAGCTCTACGACCTCGAGAAGATCTTGGGCAAGTGGCATGATCTTATTCTGCTGCAAGATCTACTCCTGAAACAGAAAAAGCCACCCATAGAGTCCTTGAGAGTGTTAGCTGATCTGGAAAAGGAAATACAACATCTTGTGGAGGAGTATCGTCATTTGAGTAGTGAGTACTGGGAGGAGATGGCATGAGAACACTGGCCGTATACAGCATCAAGGGTGGAGTTGGCAAGAGCACCCTCAGTGTGAATCTGGCTGTGCTCTCTGCAATGGCCGGGCAGCGGACCTTGTTGCTCGACCTTGACCCGCTCGGTTCAAGCAGCTATTTGCTGGATGTAAAGCCAAAGAAGAGCCATGATGCCTCTGCGTTGGTAAAGGGGGGGAAGCAACTGACAAAGCAGATTCAGGCTACCAATTTCTCTTCTCTGGATATACTTCCTTCCTCAACAGCATATCGCTATCTTTCCATTCTTTTTGATGCGAAGAAGCACTCTCATCATCGGTTGGAAAAACGACTGGAAGAGTTGATCCCTACCTATGACTTGGTCATTATCGATGCATCACCAACCATGAGCTTGGTCAGTGAGAATGTCTTGTATGCCTCAGATATAGTGTTGGTTCCAGTGGTCCCTACCCCTTTTGCGGTACTTGCATATGAACAATTGTTGGGTGAGTTGGAGCGTTTACAGCAGAAGGATACTCAGGTACATCTGGTAGTTTCCATGCTCGATAGAAGGAAAAAACTGCAGGTGAAGATAGCAGCTGAGTTGTTAGATAGAAGTGAGGCGTTGCAAAGTGTGATTCCTTTCGCGAGTGAGATAGAGAAAATGGGTGAGATACAGAAACCAGTGGTAACAAGCAAACCCAAGGGGAAAGGCGCACTAGCCTTCCGTGGTTTGTATGAGGAATTGGTACCATTTTTGCGTGAACGTTCACCGAGTGAGCATACTGATAAGAAGGAGTAATATCGATGAGCAAGTTGATTGGGATCCTGACCTCTGGTGGAGATACCCCTGGGTTGAATTCAGCCATACGAGCGGTAGGAAAGACGTTGCTACATGAGGGTGGATACACCTTGATCGGTTACCTTGATGGGTACCGTGGATTGATGGAGAATCGGTTTGTTGAACTCAATGATGCATACCTCTCCGGTATAATCACACGGGGTGGTACCATTCTGGGTTCGAGCCGAGACAAGCCCCATAAAATGCCGGTAGGCGGAAAAATCATGGACATGACCGATGTCATAGTGGAAAACTATCATTCGAATCATCTCAGCGGGCTTGTCTGCCTTGGTGGAGGGGGAACCCAGAAGAACTCCTACCGTCTGGCAAATGCTGGATTGAATATCCTGACGCTTCCCAAGACCATCGACAATGATATAATGCATACGGATGTTTCCTTTGGCTATGATACTGCTATGATGATTGCCACCGAGGCAGTCGACCGGTTGCATAGTACCGCCAGCAGTCATCATCGTATCATCATCCTGGAGACAATGGGACACAAAGTGGGATGGCTTGCCCTGGGTGCTGGTATTGCCGGTGGTGCAGATGTCATTCTGCTCCCTGAGATTCCCTATGATGAACAGGTGGTTGCTGATGCAATTCTCAGACGAACCCGAGAAGGGAAGAAGTTCAGTATTGTAGTGGTTGCTGAGGGAGCTATGTCCAAGAGTATGGCAAAGGTTCTAGAAGAGGAAGGTGGCAAGGATAAGGTTGAGGAGATGCTCAAGACCCGTACTCCACAGCTGGCTGCCCACTTGGAGCGACTCACGGGAAGGGAAGCTCGGGTAACCATTCTTGGCTATGTCCAGCGTGGTGGCACTCCAACTCCCTACGATCGATTGCTTTCCACCTCACTGGGAAGTCGTTGTGCCCAGGAAATTATGAAGGACAAGTGGGGTAACATGATGGCAGTCCAAAACAACAGGCTTGTGACAGTTCCTTTGGAGAAAGTCGCTGGTCCGGTCAAATATATTCCCAAGGACCACTACCTACTTACCTGTGTAAAGGATATCGGGGTATGTCTGGGCTCCTGAGTACCTAAAGAGACTACACAGGCCCATGTGCAAAGACGAGACTCTGAAGGGTTGTTTCCTGGTAATTTGAGAGTCTTATGTTTAGGTTATGTATCGAGATTACTTTCAAGAAACGCTAGGAGAAAAGGGCATAGCAATATTAATCTCCCATATGAATACCTTCTATGGGGGAATAGCTGTATCCGTGGGAGAATATCCCCAAGAAAAGCAGAAGGCAACCAGCGATAAGGTAACACTACCTGTGTATTTCAATAAAAACTTGAATTAGCTATGACGATACGAAAGGGAGATCTGGCTGAAGGGTAGTTCTGGATTGTGTATCCTTTCTTTCACGTATAACGTCATCCTCTGTGGTCTTGCTACAGAGGATTGGTGAGAATTCATCGTAGTGCTCTCGGTTTTGTAGAAGTGCTTCTTTATTGAACGAGGCATAACAGTATTTGCATCCATGCATACAGGTGTTGTACAGGCCAATATCCACACTTGGCACACAAGAGCATGCTGCTCTTTGGTTAGGATCTTTCTTAAGGTGAAGAGGTTTTCCAGAGATTCGAGAAATCAGGGCATCATCAATGCATTTCCCATGACTGATGCCATAGGTCGATAGATCTATGGCTTCAGCACAGGTTTCGAGGGTAATGCCATTCTCACTAGCAATGCCCGAAAACGCTCTTGCAATTGTATGCATTTCATTGAAATCTGGTGCTCGGTACCCCAAGGCACTCATTGTACTGTACTTTCTTTTAGGAAAATCGATGAAACTGATAACGCAACGCTGAGTTGCATCCTTCAGCTTTTTTGCGAGGGCGGTAAAATGTTGGATATGATATGACACCGTATATCTGTCAGTAAGAAGCATTGGATCATATCTCCAGATCACACGTTCCTTTCCAATTCTCTCAGAAAGGTGCATGAATGTATTGACCAACGATACGTGTTTGCTTGCCAGTCCAGGTTCTACATCTGCCTCATATGCATTAAGCGTAAACTGGAAATAGTAATGATATGCTTCCAGTTCTTTCAGTCTTACAATGAGTGGGGCAGGGTTCTTTGTCCAGAAGACAATACAATCAATGAGTTCAGGAGACAAATCTATCTTACTGACCTGCCTTGGATTGATGGGATTTCTGGAAAGGACATACCGTTCCTTGATTCTGTTCAGGAACCAATCCGTATAGAATGCAGGAATATCGGTTCTTCTGCTTGCACTGAGTATCATTCTCTATCTAACGTACACGCTCTTGGCAGAAATCACAAGATTTTAGGTAGTCTATGTACAAATACTATTTGATGTAGAATCTGATGTAAGTCAAGCAAACCACAGGACAAGAAAAAACCCACACAGTGTAGTGTGGGCTATTCAATTCTTTATAGTGTAAGTGGTTCTTATTTAGAGCGCCCTACGGGAGTCGAACCCGCTTCTTCAGCTTGGAAGGCTGAGGTAATACCATTATACGAAAGGCGCTTACTCTGTATTCATGTATATAAAACATTCTGGAATTTGCGTCAAGTACCTCCAGTTGACAGAGGGAGCACAACACTGGTACAAGTATCATAGAAACAGTTAAGCGAGGATTAAAAGCGTGGGACAACGTGGAGAAGTGTATTCAACAAGACTTGTAAAAAATGACAGGACTTATTTCTTTAATGTAAAAGAGAACATCTATGGGGACATGTTCCTCAATCTGGTGGAAAGCAAAGGTACTCCCGACAACGATCGATACATTAGACAATCGATTATCGTCTACCAAGAAGATTTGGGAGAATTTTTGAAAGAACTGCAGAAATCCTTGGATTTCCTCAAGCAGAACGCAAAAAAAGACTAATAGAGGGCAGCCGATTGGCTGCCTTTTTCGTCTTCCTAGAAGAGCGTCTGCTGTTCATCGCGCTTTCTTGAGTTTTCTTGCTTGATGGAAAATGTTTTCCTATGAATAGGAGAGAGCCCGTAGAGCAGACAGGCTTCCCTATGTTCCTTGGTAGGATACCCCTTGTGCTTAGCAAAATGGTAGAGTGGCCACTTTGCATCGCAGAGCACCATATAACGGTCTCGCTGGTTCTTTGCCAGAATGGAGGCTGCCATGATTTCAGGAATTGTAGCATCCCCCCTAACGATTGCCTGTACAGTACAGTCCAGAGCGGGCTTTTGGTTACCATCAACAAGTGCAGTATCGATTGAAATGTGTGTTTTTACTTTCTCATAGGCCCGTTTCATGGCAAGTAAGGAAGCCTGAAGGATGTTGATCTTGTCAATCTCTTGTGCAGTTGCACAGGCAACAGACCAGGCAAGAGCCTGCTCCTTGATAATGATTTCAGCTTCTAAGCGTTGTTTTTCAGAGAGTTGCTTTGAATCGCCAAGGATTTCAATGGGAAAACCTGCAGGGAGTACTACCGCAGCTGCCACAACAGGACCGGCTAGCGGACCTCGTCCAGCTTCATCCAAGCCACAGACAACTCCCTTTTCTTCGTTCAGGTCGAACAGCATTGATTCCATACAGCACCTCCTACTTTTTCCCAAAGCCAACTTATGCTATAATCGCACGGAATACTACGTCAAGCAAAAAGAGGGTGTAATTTGTTTCTAAAAAGCTTGGAACTATATGGCTTCAAATCTTTTCCCGATAAGGTTAGTTTGGAATTTGCCGATGGAATCACCAGCTTGCTGGGTCCCAATGGGTGTGGCAAGAGCAATATTGTAGATGCCATCAAATGGGTTTTGGGTGAACAGTCTACCAAGACCCTGCGTGCAGGAAAGATGGAAGATGTAATATTCAATGGAACAGACAATCGTAAACCCCTCCAGGTTGCAGAAGTCTCTTTGGTAATCTCAAACGAAGAACACCATCTTCCGCTTGATGACCCTGAAGTTGAAATCAAACGAAGAATATTTCGTACTGGAGAGAGCGAGTATTACCTTAACAAGAACCGGGTCTTGCTCAAGAATATCAGGGAACTTTTCTTCGATACAGGAGTCGGCAAGAGCGCATATTCCATTCTGGAGCAGGGCAAAATCGACCAGATTCTCTCATCGAAACCTGAGGACCGACGATTTATCTTTGAAGAGGCTGCTGGTATTTCTCGTTTCAAAGTCCAGAGTCAGGAAGCAGAGCGGAAACTTGTACGGACTGATGAGAATATTCTCCAGGTGGAAACCATTCTCAAGGAAGTAAAGAGAACCTACGAAACCAAGAAAAACCAGGCAGCAAAAGCAATCAGCTACAGAGAGCTTAAAGCAGAACAGTTTTCCCTGGAAGTTGATGTACAGTTGTCAACGCTCAAATCCTTCCTCCTATTGCGAGAGAACAAAATTGAGCAGAAACAGCGCTCAGAAGAAGCCTATGCATCGCAAAGAGGCTCTCTTACAGAATTTGACCAAGAGATTGAGCAACTGCAGGAACAACTCCGCTCCCTTGGGACACAGCGAATCAGCAAGCAGACCGAACTGCAAAGACTGGATGAAGCGACCAAAGGCAGATCGGATAAGCTTGACCTGCTGACCCAACGCTTCCGTGATTTTCTGCAACAGAAAGATCAGGCTGGAGCACGCGCCGAATTGATTCAGGAACATATCGAGCGTGATACCGACGAGATTGACCAGAAACTTACCGATATTGCCATCCTTGAGGAGTCTATCGAACAACTGCAGGCAGAGACTGAACAGAACCAGAAATCCTTGGAACAAACGAGAACCTTGATCAGTAACCAGAATACGGAGATTCTCGATCTTGAGGATGCAAACAACCGCTTTAATGCCGATAGCGACTCGCTCTCCCAGAGAATCAAGGAGTTGGGTGATGTCATCGTCGTACAACTTGAAGAAAAACTGAAACAAAGTGGATACACCCTTGAAAACAAGGAAAAGGCAAGAACTGCCTTGCTCAAAAGTATCGAGCATCTCAAAGGCCGTATTGCTGAGGAACAAACCTTTCTTGCTACACTGAAGCAGACTGGAATATCATCAGAGGACCTCCTGAATAGACAGGCACAGTTCCAGGGAGCACTACTGAAGGACCTTACTCAGGTTCAGTCTCTCTTTGACTCATACGAGGCAATGCAGCCGACCTTTCTTGATGAACTCATCTCAGATGAGGGGACCATAAGCGAGAAACGCAGACTTGACCAGGAAATGGGCAACCTGAGAAAACAGATGCAAATTAATCGTGAGAGGATTGCATATCTCAGGGAGGAGAACCAAAACCTCACAATGGCAATGGAGCGGTACCAGGAAGCCATCAGTGACCAGAAGGTTGCAATGAACCAACTTCTGACCCAGAAGCAGGGAGCCAAGGAGTGGGTCTCGAAACTCCAACGTTCCCTTACTGAGCAGGAGTATCAATATAAGGATGCACTGAAACTCAGTGAAACCGCCCAAGAGAGAATCTATGAAACACAGGAAGATATTCGAAGTGTTGAGGCTGAACTAGGACAGATAAAAGAACGGATTGCTGTTCTGAATGCAGAACTCAAGGATCTGGTGGTAGTCATTGAGGAACAAAGCAGAATCATCCGGGAAAAGCAAGAACAGAAAAATACCTCTTATGAACAACTGCAGACTCTCAGGACAGAGAAGGAAAAGCTGGAACTGCAGATTGACCAACTTGCCACCAATATCACCGGTGTATACACCACATTCTTTGAGAACTATGGCAAAAGTTTGAAAGAGTTCGAGAATCGCATGGAGGATGAAGTTCCCGATATCCCTGTTTTGAAGAGCCGCCTGGAGGAAGTCAGGCGGAAGATTGATGGAATGGGATACATCAACCAGATGGCTGAAGAAGAGTATGCTGAGGTAAAGGAACAATACGATTTCCTGAGCAAGCAATTGGATGACCTATACAGGGCCAAGAATGATTTGGATACTGTCATCACACAGATCAAGACCCGTAGTGAAGAGCTCTTCATTGCCTCCTACAAACAGATTGCACATAACTTCCAGGAGATGTTCCGTCGTCTGTTCGGGGGCGGTAAAGCCGAACTCACCCTGGTAGATCCTGACAATGTCTTGGAGAGTGGCATTGACATCCTGGCTCAGCCTCCAGGAAAAAAACTAACCCATCTCTCGCTCTTGAGTGGTGGGGAGCGGTCGATGACAGCTGTAGCACTGTTGTTTGCGACGTATCAGGTAAAGCCGTCTCCTTTCTGTGTCCTTGATGAGATTGATGCAGCTCTCGACGACCGGAATATCGGGTATTTTCTCTCTGTGTTGGATGAATTCGCCATGAAGAGCCAATTCATCATCATCACCCATAATAAGCACACCGTCATGGGAAGTCAGACCCTTTTGGGGGTTACTCAGATGGAACCAGGGGTTTCCAGCATGGTCAGTTACAAGATCGGCAATGTAGCCGGCGAGGATGTAATCCTCAATGACGACCAGGAGCTGGTTACCATAGAAGAATAAGTTGCATTTTACACCACTCCTTGACAGGAAAGTCGGGTGTACGGTATAAGATGTAACTTGAACGAAAACGACAATAGAGTAAGGTAATGTTTGATTCAATAAGTGATAAGTTCTCCGGCATCATGCGCAGTCTTGCCGGAAAGTCCAAGATAACAGAGAAGAACGTCCAGGAAGCCGTCGAAGAAATCAAGATGGCCTTGCTGGACGCTGACGTGAACCTCCGGGTTGTCAGACGCTTCATCAACGGGACCATGGAAGAAGCCACAGGGGAGAAAGTCCTCAAGGCCGTCGACCCTGGTCAACAGTTCGTGAAGATTGTCTATGATCGGATGGTCGCTCTGCTTGGGGACGAGGAGAACCAGAAGCTTCTGCTCAAGGGTCCTGATACAACCAGTGTCATTTTGATGATGGGTCTCCAGGGTTCTGGTAAGACCACAACTGCCGCTAAGCTGGCTTTACGTCTGAAAAAAGAAGGCCGTCGCGTTATGCTTGTTGCTGCCGACTTGGTCCGACCAGCTGCTATCCTGCAGCTTCAGGTGCTTGGTGAGGCAGTAGGGGTACCCGTATTCAGCCTTGAAGGGGAGAAGAACCCTGCAAAGGTTGCCAAGGCCGCTCTTGCCCAGGCAAAGAAAGACCAGAGGGATGTACTAATTGTCGACACCAGTGGACGTATGCACCTTGATGAGACCCTTATGGATGAGATTCAAAAGGTCCGAGATGCAATTTCCCCTGATGAAACACTGTTCGTTGCGGATGCGATGACAGGCCAGAATGCTGTCACCATTGCCAAGGAGTTCGAACAGAAGGTTGGGATCAGCGGTGTTGTTCTCAGCAAGTTTGATAGTGATACACGTGGTGGCGCTGCGCTTTCCCTGCGTTCAGTGGTCGGCAAGCCAATCAAGTTCATCGGTGTTGGTGAGAAGGTTGAGGATCTCGATCCGTTCTATCCAGACCGTATTGCAAGTAGAATACTCGGGATGGGCGATATTGTCTCTCTGGTTGAGAAAGCCCAGAGTGTCGTTGATGAGAATGCGGCAATTCGTATGCAGGAGAAGATGGCAAAGAACACCTTCGATCTGCAGGACTACCTTGACCAGTTGAACTCCATGGATAAGATGGGTTCGATTGACCAACTCCTGGAAATGATTCCCGGGGCAAAGGGCCAGGTAAGCGAAGATGATGTGAATACAGAGGAAATTAGGCGAGAGAAAGCAATTATCCTCTCAATGACCTATGCGGAACGATCGAATTACCATATAATGGGACCGACGAGACGCAAGCGCGTTGCCAAAGGAAGTGGGACTACTGTTTCCGATGTAAATCGCTTGTTGAAAAAGTTTGAGAAAATGCGACTTACGATGAAGAAGTTAGCAAAAAATAAAAAATACCAGGCTGAAATGCTTAAACAGATGGGTATGTAGAGTTGAATTCGTAGGAGGAATTGACGTGAGCACAAGCATGAGACTGAAGAGATTTGGTACCAAGAAGAGACCTGATTACCGTATCGTGGTGATGGACTCCAGGGCAAAGGCCCAGGGTAGGACCCTCGATGAGGTTGGTCAGTACCATCCTCTGGCTGAGAAAGATCAGCAGGTTATCTTGAAAGTTGAGAAAATTCAGGACTGGCTCGCCAAGGGTGCACAACCCAGCGACACCGTAAGAGCCCTGCTCAATAAGAATGGCGTGACGGTGACCAGAACTGTCCAGGAATAACTTCCAGGAGATGGTTGTGGAAAAAGATCTTGTTGAATACATTGTAAAATCTCTTGTTGATGCCCCTGATGAGGTCAGTATCAATGTGATCGAAGGTGAGAAATCTACGATTCTTGAACTGAAGGTAGCCAGTGAGGATGTTGGCAAGGTGATCGGTAAGCAAGGCCGTATTGCAAAGGCAATTAGGACCATCCTGAGTGCCTCAGCCACCAAGGATGGCAAGCGTGCCGTGCTGGAAATACTGGACTGAACTATGGAAGCGTTGCTCTGGACTGCTACTGTAAAAGCTCCTTTTGGAGTGAATGGTGAGGTGAAAATCCATCCTCATAATGATGACTGCGCCTACCTTGCAAAGATCAAGGAAGTTGTGTTGCGTGCGAAGGATGGGTCAGAGCAAACATTCACTATAGAGAGTTTTCGGATGATGGGCTCACAACCCTTGATGAAATTTGCGGGTTTTGACAATCCTGAGGATGCAAGGGCGCTTGGTGGCCGTCATCTGATGGTACAGAGAAAATGGGCAGCCCCCTTGAAAAAGGGACAATACTATGTTGCTGATCTCATTGGTTGTGCCTTGGTTCATGATGGTGATCATCTGGCTGAAGTAGTCAGTAGCATCGATGGTGCGCAGGCTGTGATGCTTGAAGTCCGTAGCCCTGATGGATCTCTTTATATGGTTCCGTATCTCAAGGAATTTATTGGCGATGTAAGCCTGGAGGAACGGACGATTGAGTTAAAGACTCCTTGGATTCTCGCGTGAAGATTCAGATAGTCACCCTGTTTCCTGCAATGCTGGAAGGGTTTTTCGAAAATTCAATCATGAAAAGAGCTGTACAAAGCGGTTCTGTGGAGTATGAGATTATTGACTTCAGAAGCTTTGCAACAGATAAGCACCAGAGTTGTGATGACGTGCCGTATGGTGGTGGAGCTGGAATGGTGATCAAATGTGATCCCCTCTGTAACGCTCTTGATTCCATCCATGCCAAGGAGAAGCGGGTGGTTTATGCCTCTCCCTCGGGAAAGCGTCTGAGCCAAGCGTATGCCGAAGACCTGAGCAAAGAAGATGAACTGGTCTTCATCTGTGGTCATTATGAAGGTATTGACCAACGGGTGATTGACCTATATGTTGATGACGAGATTAGTATTGGGGATTATGTGATCAGCAGCGGAGAGGTTTCCACGTTGGTAATCATTGACGCGGTATATCGTTTGATTGACGGTGTGATCAGTAGTGAGTCACTCAGTGAAGAGAGTTTTCACGGTGGTTTGCTTGAATATCCCCAGTATACAAGGCCTGAGACCTATTGCTCAAAAGATGTCCCTGATGTATTATTGAGCGGGCATCACGCCAAAATTGGCCAGTGGCGGCTACAGAAACGGTTGGAAAAAACCTTGTTGAACCGACCGGATTTGTTGGAGACGGCATCGCTTGATGTGAACTCCAGAAAGATTTTAAATGCATTGAAAGAACATAGTGCGAAGGGGACCGGAGACGATGGATGTAATGAAGGCTATTGAGTCGGAACAGATGAAGGAAAATGCAGAGAACTTCTGCGTTGGTGATACCGTAAAGGTGTTTTTCAAGATTATTGAAGGCACCAACGAACGTGTCCAGGTATTTGAAGGCCTGGTTATTGCAAAGAATAATGGTGGAATTCGCAGGACATTTGTGGTCCGAAAGATTTCCTATGGTGTAGGTGTGGAAAGAATTTTCCCCTTACACTCACCTCGTATTGAGAGAATCGAGGTTGTTCGCAGAGGTCGTGTCAGAAGGGCAAAGCTCTATTACATTCGCAAGAAGGTGGGCAAGAAGGCAAAAGTCAAAGAGCTCATCCACAGAAAGAACGCCTAGAGCGTTTACCAAGCGAATATCGAGAAGGGACGACGTGCAGTCGTCCTTTTTCGTATTTCCTTGAGTGCTTGTCGTTGAGGAAAAAACAGGATAGTCTTGCAGACACGAGGTAGGCAATGGAAACGGAAAAGAAACAAACAAACAGCCAGGGACGGCAAAAACGACGAACCCGTTCCAAGAAGCAGTCCAAGGCCAATGGCTCTGCCAAAGAAAAGGCAAAAAAGGGTGGAAGCAAGAACAGCCTGCTCCCTGAACAAAATCGAAAACCCTATCATAGCAATCTTCCACAACTCCCCGTGAAGAAGGTGCTAGAGCCAAAAGAGACCTGTGTGCTCTGCGGTGAGGTGATAGATGGCATTGCCAGTGCTCTTACCCATCCCGATGGGGGCTTCTGTCATTTTGATTGTGTACTCAACAAGATCAAGGAACAAGAGAAACTCTCTCCCTCGCAGAAGGTCAGCTATATCGGCAAGGGTACCTTTGCAGTTGTGAACCAGGAAGAGGATGGATCTTTCAGTTTTGCCAAGCGAATAGCTTGGGAGAGTTCAGAAGCTTTCGCCAAGATGAAGCAATACGTTGAGGAGATCAAGAAATGAACAGAAAAGAGCGTATCGCCATGCTTCCAGGCTCTTTCGACCCTCCGACCAACGGACATATTGATATCATCGAGCGGTCTTCCCATCTTTTCGAAAAACTCTTTGTAGTTGTTGCAGACAATGTGCAAAAACAATGCTTGTTTACCGCAGACGAGCGCATGGACATGCTCAAGGAAATCCTCAAGGACCATGAAAACATCGAGGTTGTGAGTTATCGTGGTTTGGTAGTTGATTTTGCCCGTGAGCATGGGGTAGGGGTCATGGTCCGTGGAGTAAGAGCTCTGGTGGATTTTGGGTATGAATTTGAATTGGCCATGACCAACAAGCAATTGAATCCCGACTTGGAGGTGCTCTTTATGCCGACCAGTCCAAAATATTTCCAGCTGAGAAGCAGTGCCATCAAGGAAATGGCGGCTTATGGGGCTGATATTTCCCCAATGGTTCCTCCTCTTGTCGTACAAATGATGAGAAATCGAATCAAGTTGTTGACGCTTTAGGGCTTTTTCGTTATTCTACCTTATGTGTCAAAAATTAGCATAGTGTAAGAGGTTATCAACATGGCAACACCGAAATATAAGACTTCCAAAGCAAGCGCAGCATCAAGAAAGGCTGCTAACATGCGTCTTGCAACCCCGACACTCTCTCGTTGTAGCACCTGTGGAAATATGGTTCTTCCTCACCGTGTCTGCCCGAAGTGCGGTTTTTACCGTGGCGTGCAGGTCATTGAGTTACAGGATAAATAATTACGACGATTAGAGGAGTTAGATAATGGACAGTAAAGAAGTATTTGAAAAAGTTAAATCTTTAATTGCAGAAAAGCTCGAAATTGATGAGAGCAAAATTACCATGAACGCATCCTTCAGAAAGGATCTTGGTGCAGACAGCTTGGATACATATGAGCTTGTATACGCTATTGAGGAAGAACTTGGTATCTCCATCCCTGATGAGAAAGCCAATGAGTTCGAAACCGTTAAGGACGCAGTAGACTTCCTTTCGACGCAACTGTAAGGATTTCCTGTCTATGGAGAGTAGCCTCTTCAAGAGAGCTCCCGCAATCTCATCAGAAAGAGAGCGGGAGCTTCTTCTATTCATTGAAAAGAGCAAGATGGAGATCAAGGATCTCTCCTTGCTGAATCTTGCATTCACACATCGTTCTTTTGCCAACGAATCCAACGAATTGGTCGACACAAATGAACGTTTGGAGTTCCTCGGTGACAGTGTACTGGGCATGTGTGTAGCAGACTGGCTTTTCAGAAATCTTCCTGCAAAAGCGGAGGGAGATTTCTCAAAAATCAAGAGTATTGTAGTCAGTGAAGATAGCCTAGCCATGATTGCCCGCTCCCTTGAGGTTGATAGATATCTGCTTATAGGAAAAGGGGAGGAAAACAGTGGAGGGAGGAAGAAGAAAGCCTTGCTTGCTGACTGCATGGAAGCAATCTTTGCTGCCTGTTATCTCGATAGCGGATTCGAGGCGGCTAAACAATTCATTATGCGGTATCTAGAAAACCAGATTAGAGCAGTGCTGGAAGATGATTACCATCGGGACTATAAGACAGCCCTACAGGAATACATGCAGAAGCGATGGCGCATGGTCCCTACCTATACACTCGTGAAGAAAACTGGTCCAGAACACGATTTTACCTTTTACATGCAAGTAGATGTAAATGGCCAGATTTTTGGTCCCGCACAGGGACGGAACAAAAAGCAGGCCGAACAACTTGTTGCCAAGCTTGCTTATGATCAGCTGGTGAGATTGGACAAGGATTGATAGTGCTTGGCAATCTTCAAGAGTTGTTCTTTCGTATTCTGTTTTGGATCATCAAGCACGGTATCCAATAAATATTCCAGAGTTTTTCCAAGCTGTCTTCCCTTGGGGATTCCCACTTGCATCAAGTCATTCCCATTCACAGCCAAGTCCTTGATGGAGAGGGCATCCTGAGCATCAAGGATACACTTGATTCTCTGTTCCAATTCTTCAAGCAGACTGATATCTGCCTTGCCGTGGATTGCAATCTGATCGGCTATTCTGAGGCTGAAGAGCATACCGACATGTTCCTTGCCTACGCGGGTGAGAAAACGTCTTACAGCACTGTCACTCCAGTTGCTCTGGTAGCTGAACATATGATGGCGTACCAGTAGGCTGACCAGACGAATCTGTTCATTGCTTGCCTTCAGTCGTTTCATGAGCTCGATTGTGAGTTTTTCTCCGACCAGATCGTGGTTGTAGAAGGTATTGCGTTCCGGTCCTTCTTCCATTACTTCACTCTTGCCAATATCATGGAGGAGTGCGGCTAGGCGGACCTCCAGGCGATCTGTGAGTGCAACAGAAGCTTGGCAGGTGCTGATTGCGTGAGAGAGTACATCTTCATGATGCATTCCCTTCTGGTCAATCTGATCCCCTGCTGCAAGCTCGGGGAGGATAATCTCCAGTATGCCACACTCACGCATATAGGTAAGCCCCACCTTTGGATGATCTGAAAGCACCAGTGTGAAGAGTTCATCACGAATGCGCTCACTACTTACATTTCTTAGATTTGCTCTGCAATCGTGCATTGCCTTCAGGGTATCCTCATCAATCCTGAAGTTCAGTTTTCCAGCAAAGCGACATGCTCTCAGGATTCTCAGTCCATCTTCTTCAAAACGTTTTCTTGCGTCTCCGATGGCCCTAATGGTCCTGTGTTTCAAATCTTCTTTTCCACCATTGAGGTCGATGATTCTGCTGTCATGCAAGTCAACCGCGAATGCATTGATGGTGAAGTCACGCCGTTTCAGATCCTCTGCAAGATTGGAGATGAATGTCACACTGCTGGGATGCCTTCCGTCTTGGTAAGAACCTTCGCTCCGGAAAGTGGTTACTTCAAAACTGTGCTTCTCAAAGCGTACGGTAACAGTTCCATGGTCGATACCTGTAGGAATTACAGCCTTGAATAGATGCATGACTTCTTCCGGTTTTGCATCGGTTGTGAAATCGTAGTCTTCGTTTTGTATACCCAAGAGATAATCACGAACTGCACCCCCAACGATATAGAGGCTGAAACCTGCTTCAATGAACTGTTTTGAGAATCTGCGGATTACAGATGGTATCGGGAATTGCTGCATAACAAGACAGTATCGCGACAACTGAAGAAGGTCAACGGAAAAACCGGTCACAAAGGTTGTCATGCACACGTATTCTGAATAGAATGGCATCTATGCGATAACCCGTTACGGGCAAGTTGAAGGAGTGTATATGTTTCGTCCAGTAACCACTAAAGTGGATTTTCCTGCGATGGAAGAGAACGTTCTCTCTTTCTGGGAGACAGAGGATATTTTCAAGAAATCGATTGAAACGCGGTCTGAAGAAAATGAATATGTTTTCTATGACGGACCTCCGTTTGCAACCGGGCTTCCCCATTTTGGACATCTGGTTCCAGGAACTATTAAAGATGCCATTCCCCGGTATCAGACCATGAAAGGAAAACGGGTCAGGCGTGGTTTCGGTTGGGACTGTCATGGACTACCTGTTGAGTACGAGATGGAGAAGACACTGGGAATCAGTGGACACTCTGCAATCATCGAATATGGTGTAGCTAAGTTCAACGAGCAGTGTCGTTCAATCGTTTTGCGTTACACCGAAGAGTGGAAGCAGACAATTAATCGCATGGGACGTTGGGTTGATTGGGAACATGGGTATCGCACTATGGATACCAACTATATGGAGTCCATCTGGTGGGTATTCAAGACCCTCTTCGAGAAGGGGTATATTTATGAAGGATACAATATCCTTCCGTACAGCCCTGCCTTGGCAAGCCCGCTCTCCAATTTTGAGGTCAATCTTGGAGGCTATCAGGATGTTGTTGACCAGGCTGTAACCGTTCGATTTGCAGTCGATGGCCAAGAGAATACGTTCTTCCTTGCTTGGACGACAACCCCATGGACATTGCCCAGCAACCTTGCTCTCGCCTTTGGCCCAGATATCGACTATGTGAAGGTAAAAGACAAGAGTGATGGGAATTACTACATCCTCGGTAAAGCCCGCCTTGATCACTACTACAAGGATGAGAGTACCTATGAGATTGTTGAGGAACAAAAGGGTACCTTCTATAAAGGCATGCGTTATAAACCGCTGTTCCCCTATTTTGCAAATCTTAAGGAGCAGGGTGCTTTTGTCTGTGTTTTGGGAGATTATGTAACCACAGAAGAGGGTTGTGGTATTGTCCATACAGCTCCTGGCTTTGGTGAAGATGACTATCAGGTGCTCAAGGGAACAAACATCCCTGTTGTTTGTCCTATTGATTTGGAGTGCCGTTTTACTGACGAGGTTCCAGATTTCGCCGGCCGTTTCGTCAAGGATACGGACAATGATATCATTTCCTATCTGAAAGAGCATGGACATCTGGTGAAACGGGAAAACTACCTCCACTCCTATCCTTTCTGCTACCGCACCAAACAGCCATTGATTTACCGTGCTATGAGTTGCTGGTATGTAGACGTCCAGAAGATCAAGAAAGACATGCTTGATGCAAATGAACAGATCTATTGGATGCCCGAACATCTCAAGTATGGTCGCTTTGGCAAGTGGCTTGAAGGAGCCCGTGACTGGGCAATCAGCAGAAATCGGTTCTGGGGAAACCCGATTCCAATCTGGAAGTGTGATGGCAGTGACTATCTTGAGGTTATCGGCAGTAGGGCGGAGCTTGAAGCCAAGTGTGGACAGAAGGTAGAGGATTTGCATAAACACTATGTAGATGATCTTACCTGGCCAAGTCCTGACGGCAAAGGAACGATGCGCCGTATTGACGATGTCCTTGACTGTTGGTTTGAGTCTGGTTCCATGCCTTACGCCCAGCAGCACTATCCGTTCGAGAACAAAGAGTACTTTGAAAACAACTTCCCAGCTGACTTCATCTGTGAAGGGTTGGACCAGACACGTGGTTGGTTTTACACTCTGACCGTCATTGCAGCAGGACTATGGGAGAAGCCAGCCTTTACCCACTGCATCACCAACGGCATCGTACTGACTGCTGATGGGAAGAAGATGAGCAAGAGCGAACGCAACTATACCGACCCGATGGAGATTGTAAACACGTATGGGGCAGACAGCTTGCGTTTTGCCTTGATGAATAGTGCTGTAGTTCGTGGAGAAGATTTAAAATTCAGTGAGGAATCAGTCAAGGAAGTACTCAAGACCTTGATCATACCCCTCTGGAATGCCTACTCATTCTTTGTAACCTATGCAAATATTGATGGGTATGAACCTTCTACAACAGCCTTCGAGGACCTTACGAACCCGATGGATCGTTGGATTGTCAGTGCAACACAACGTTTTGTCCAGACTGCAACGGATTCATTTGATGCCTATGACATCCAGAAGGCTTGTGCCTCCTTCGTTCCGTTCATTGATGAGCTGAACAACTGGTACATCCGCCGCAGCAGAAGAAGGTTCTGGAAAGGTGAGAACGATACTGACAAGAAGCAGGCGTATGATACCCTTTATAGTGTCCTGATGACCTTCGTCAAGGTTGTTGCCCCGATCATCCCCTTCACAAGTGAGGAGATTTACCAGAACTTGAAACGTGGAGATATGGAGCAGAGTGTACATCTCTGCATGTATCCGGAATATGATGAGAGCCAGAGGGATTGGACGCTTGAGAACCAGATGTCCCTGACCCAAAAGGCTATTGCCATGGGGCGCTCACTGAGAGCTTCCAACAACCTGAAAATCCGTCAGCCACTGCAGAAGCTTTTCCTTGTGGATCGAGAGGAGGAAGAGCGGGAGATTCTGGGGAGTATGGAGTCAATCATTGCAGAGGAACTGAATGTCAAGGAAGTGCATCTGCAGTCCGATGAGTCATCCCTTGTAGAATATAGTGCGAAGGCTAACTTCAAGGTCTTGGGTAAATCTTTGGGCAAGGACATGAAGGAAGTAGCCTCCATGATTGCTGGTTTTGATGGAGCACAGATTGCATCTATTCTTGACGGCAGTCCACTCACGCTTTCCTACAGCAATGGCGAGATTGCAATCTCCAAGGATGAAATCATTGTCCAGAGGACTGAGATGGAAGGGGTGAAGGTAATCAATGATGGTTCTCTTACTGTAGGCTTTGATACCAAGATTACCCAGGAACTCGCTGATGAGGGAATCGCGCGCGATATCATTCGCTCAGTACAGAACCTCAGAAAGGAGAGTGGGTTTGCCGTATCTGACCGGATTATTCTGACGTACGATGGTGATGAGGTCATCCAGCGGGTCTTTGACCAGCACGGACAAACCATTGCCAAGGAGACGTTGTCCAATACCCTGCGCTTTGGTAGACTTACAGGGGAAGGTATCGATTGCAATGACCATATAGTGAGGTTGCAAGTAGAGAAGGATTAAGCGTGATGAATACATTTACCAGGCTGGTTCCTATTGGGTTTCTTTTGGTTCTTCTCCTCTCTTCCTGTGCTACAACGGCAAGGAAGGAGGTTCCCTATTATGATTTTCAGGGAATGGCTGACAGTGGTGTCATTGTCGTGACTGTGGATGCGCAGAAGGAGAGTGAACTCATCAAGAGCGTTTTTGCCGATATGCAAGAGTTCGCTGATAGAGCCGAACGAATTTCTCTTTCGCTTTCTCCAAGAGTGGATGCATATCCATTGGAAGTGGATGAGCTGGACGCATATGGGGTAATCGAAGGTGATTATCCCAAATGGTTGGTTAACACTACCATGATGTACTCTAGGGAACTCAAGAGGCAGTATGCTCAAGATGATTTGACGTACTTCCAGCAAAAGAATGGTGAGTTGAGCATCTATGCCCCCAACAACGATAAGATTTTATTTACCAATAGGGGATACCCTGAGGTATATGAAATTTATAATGCTGAGAGGAGGCTGATAGACTTGCCTACAGCAAATGACATGCTTTCCTCCAGTATCGCGGTCTATTCGCTGGAGCCGGAAACATTTTTTGATTTGGGTCTGGAATTGCCGGATACAGTGATTACGCAGGCCAAGGTGATGCTTCTGCTGATTAACCAAAAAGAAGATGGGGGGTATAGCTTGGATGCTTACATCACGATGGACACACCCAAGCTTGCAAATACGTTGTCCCAGATGGTGAGAACAGGGTACCTTGCCCGACTGAAGAGGGAGAAGACTCCCTTCAAGATTGCCGATCTGATGAAGATGTTCCTGATTGAAGATGATCTAGTTACGATCAAACATATGGATTTGGGTGAAGAGCAGATGAACAATTTCAAGCAGAGCTTGAGTGGCCTGCTGTAAGCCAACAAGAAGAGGAGATATCGCATTATGCCTTCATATGAATATGAGTGCCAGCTTTGCAAAGCACGGGTTGAATTGGTCCAATCCCTGGACAAGCATGAGCCTCCTGCCATCTGTCCTTCCTGTAATATGGAACATACAATGAGGAGGGTGAACAAACCCGCTTCGTTCCATGACGAACAAGATGTGCAATCTGTTGAACCAAAGCAGGAAGAAGAGAAGGAGTAGACACTTGGAAACAAAACAGAAACGAATCCTTACCGGTGACCGGACAACGGGTAAACTGCACCTCGGCCACTATGTAGGTTCCCTTAAGAGTAGAGTTGAGTTGCAGCATACATATGAGACATTCGTTCTCCTTGCTGATGTACAGGCGCTTACCACTCATTTTGAAGATCCTGAGTTGATCAACAGCAGTATTTATGATGTGGCAATCGACAACCTTTCTGTGGGATTGGATCCTGAAAAAGTGACTCTGGTGCAACAGTCTCAGATTACTTCCATTGCTGAGCTGACAGTCTTCTATTCCATGCTTGTAACGGTGAACCAACTTCGCCATAATCCCACGATCAAGACAGAGGCAAAGAACTATGGGTATGCAGATCTTACTTATGGTTTTCTAGGGTACCCGGTAAGCCAGACAGCAGACATTACCTTCTGCAATGCAGATTTGGTCCCGGTAGGTGAGGACCAGGTACCGCATATTGAACTTGCCCGAAAGATTGTCAGAAAGTTTAATGATATGTATGGCACCAGCATTGTTGAACCCCAGGTGAAACTCAGCACGGTAGGACGACTGGCAGGACTGGACGGGAATGCCAAGATGGGCAAGAGCATGGGCAATGCTATCTATCTCTCTGATACTCCAGAAGCAGTATGGGAGCGGGTACGTAATGCAGTTACCGATCCCGCACGTGTTACGATTAACATTCCCGGTACTCCCGAGATCTGCAATGTGTACAAGTACCATTGCGTGTTCAATGAGGCAGAAAAGGACAACATTGCTGAGCTGTGTAGAACCGCGCAGATTGGATGCGTAGCCTGTAAGAAACGTCTGAATGCAGCGCTCAATGCGATGTTGGATCCCATCCGTGAAAAGCGTGCCTACTATGAAGCCCATCGGGGAGAGGTGAGAGACCTCATCATCGAAGGAACTCGAAAGGCTAATGTCATCGGAAATGAGAACATCCATGCCATCAAGGAAAAGATGCACGTTCTAATCTGAGAACAGTGAGAATAGTGCAAGGGGAAGCCACCGAATGACAATCAATCAAACCAGGTAAACCCGTTCTCCTTTGCCAAGCTTTCGGCAAAGCGGGGCAGGGTTCTGATCGGATAGACCTCAACAGGCAGGTTATCCTTGAGCATCGGTTCCACGATACGCCAAGACTCGGTAATTTCCTGCATGGTGGGGAAAAGGCTTTTGTCTCCCTGAAGAATCTTCTCCACAATCTGCTCATATGCTTCTGGGGTGTTTGCACCGAATGTCTCACTCTGATTGAACCGGAAACGGACCGGTTTTGACTTCCAACTGGTATTGGGCATCTTCAGATTCATGCTGATATCGATGGTTAACTCCGGGTGTATGGTGATGATCACAGCATTCTCCGCAATGGAATCATCGTGCATCACCTGCTTGGTAGCGTTCTTGAACTTGATGTAAATCAAACTCTTGGCCTCTTGTTGCATTTTCCCAGTGCGTACATAAATGGGAATACCAGTGAAGTAGTATGTGTTTACAAATAACTTGAATGCAGCATACGTGGGAGTATGTACGATATGGCCGCTATTGGCTCCAAGTGATTCATATCGCCCCATATGAAACTCTTCAATGGGGGATATCGCTCGCAGTACCTTCTCTTTCTCAACTGCGATATCCTTCGGAGTCAGCGTTGCCGGCTCGCTCATGGTCAGGTAGGTAATGATCTGCATGATGTGGTTCTGGATGGTGTCCCGTACTACCCCAATCTTCTCATAGAATCCAAGACGTTGGTCTACTCCATGGGTCTCGTCGAAGATAATCTCAATTGACTCGATGGTTCTGTTGTCCCAGATTCTCCTAATGATATCGTTATGAAAACGCATCAAGAGGAGGTTCTGCATGAACTCTTTGCCCAAATAGTGGTCAATACGGAAAATCTCCTCATCTGTGAAGGCTTTTTCCAAGATGTCATTGTATCGCCGTGCACTCTCAAGGTCGAACCCGAAAGGCTTCTCAACGACAATCTTCTTGGTCAGGAAACAGATGCAATCCAGCTGGTTGTCCACCTGTTGGATTTGTGCAATGGCAATCTCATAGAGCGAAGGCTGCAACGCAAGGTAGTAGATGAACTCAACTTCGTCACTTTCACCACACAAGGCTTTCAAGCGATCAGTGAGAATAGAAACAGCATTGTTGCCACTCATGTCGTAATAGAGATAGTCAAGGTGGTCTGTGAAAGAGGAAGGAGCATCCTTCCTGATGATCTCAGAGAGGAACTCGTCCCTGGTGGAGAAACGCCTTCCTAGTGCAATCACCTCAAAAGCATCCCCTTTCTCCATGAGATGCTCATAGGCTGGATAGAGTTTCTTCAGGGCAAGGTCGCCTGTGCCACCGTATTGTATGATGATTCGCTTCATGGTGTGTCCTCCCTCAAGTCAGTCACTATTATCGTACCATGGAATGGGTGGTGAACAAAGAAGGAGCATGGCAATGTATGTGCATCCTCCTTGCCGGACAACAACCGAGTGAGTGCCTCCCGTTTCCCCTCTCCTAGGAAGATGAGATAAATCTTAGCTTCTTTGGCAAGGGTAAGAAACCCCTGCCAGGAAAGCGTTACCCGCTTCTTGGGAGGTTTTGGACTATCTTTTACAATCATGGTTTGAGCCTCAGTGTCGCTGGGCCAGGAACCAGGGAACAGGCTTGCAATATGACCATCTTCTCCTACACCAAGATAAAGCCGGTCAAAGGGGTCTTCACTAAGAATATTTCCCTCACTGACAACGGATAGAGTCGCTCCTTGGTCCAAGGCTGCCTGCAATCCAGCTTCCCTGAGCGTATCCTCGTTGCGTTCGCCCTCAAGGCGTTCATCGACAAGGTACAGATGGGTCCTCCCAAGAGTTTCTTCCGGAAGACTCAGCAGGGCTCTCATAAGAGGAGAAACACTTCTTCCACCGGGTAAGGCAATATGCAACGGGCCCTGTTTTTCCTGGGAAAGCGAGAGCAAGTCATCCCTAAGTATATATTCAAAATCACTGGTTGTGTCTATTCTCTCAATATTCATACGCAATATTGTACTCAATAAAATAGAAGTAGAATAGTAGGGAATAGGGTTGACTCAAATATTTCCTTTTGGATTTTCCAACTTCTCGCGTGCAATTGCAAGCATGAGCTTGATTCTATTCTCCTGGTTCACCCCGGTAGCGGAAGGATCATAATCAATCGGGACGATGTTTGCATCCTTGCTTCGTTCCGTCACAGCCCTGATCATTCCCTTGGCACAGATATGGTTGGGAAGACATCCAAAGGGTTGGGCACAGACGATGTTGTGATATCCACTATGTACAAGATCGAGCATTTCTGCGGTAAGCAGCCAGCCTTCTCCCATCTTTACCCCATAGTCGATCAATCCTTCATCAAGCTTCTTCATCTCAGTGTAGGGAATGGGGACGGTGAACTTGCCGCTTTTCATCATCGCTTGCCTGCTCATCTTCTCAACCTTGTACATTAAGCGGAGTATATATTGGGTGGCATTTGCACTGATGAACCTTCCCCCATAGTACTTTCGGTCAGTAATTGCATTGTCTATACCGTAGTAGAGGAATCCCATCATGGAGGGAACCATGACCTCACATCCCTGTTCCTCCAGATATTCCTGGAGGTGGTTGTTCCCCAAGGGAGAGTATTTCATGTAGATTTCACCCACAATGCCTACCTTGATACGCACTTCCTCCCGCCTCTCAATCTCAGCAAACTCTGCACAGATTCGATTAAGATTTCGCTTCATCGCCCAACCAATGTATCCACGGTTATGGGCGAAGCAGTCAGAGAGATAGGCAGTCCACTTGGCCACCAGAGCATCCGCTTCTCCCTTATGCACTTCATACGGGCGAATCTGATTGCTAAGTGCCATCAGCAGATCGCCGTATATGAAAGCACTGTAGGTTTGCAGCAACATAAATGGAGTTATCTTGAACCCTGGGTTCTTCTCCATTCCCTTGAGATTAAGACTGATTACCGGAATTTGGGAAAGATTGCACTTCTCAAGTGCCTTCCTAAGGAGAAAAATATAATTACTTGCCCTGCAACCACCACCGGTCTGGGTGATTACCAAGGCTACCTTGTCGCTGTCATACCCCCCATGCTTGATGGCGTCGATAAACTGCCCGATAACGAGCTGAGCGGGATAGCAGATGTCATTGTGCACATAGCGCAGTCCTTCGCGGATTACGTTCGGACCCTGGTTGTCAAGAAGTACCACGTTATACCCATGGTTTGAAAACACCTCCTTGGCTATATTGAAGTGGATTGGGCTCATATTGGGGATCAGGATGGTGTAATCCTTCTTCATCTCCTTGGTGAACGGCGTACTCATTGCGGTTCCTTGGCCTCCTGTAGTGCTGCAAGCAGACTGCGGATGCGAATTTTTACTGCCCCAAGGTTTGCAATTTCATCAATCTTGATCTGGGTATAGATCTTATCGGTTTGGTGAAGGATATCCCTGATCTCATCAGTGGTAACGGCATCCAGCCCACAACCAAAGGAAACAAGCTGAATCAGCTGCATGTCCTCCTGGTGTGTAACATACCGAGCTGCATCATACATCCGAGCATGGTATGTCCATTGATTGAGTACATTGCGCTGTTGTTTCTCCACCAAATGCGAAATAGCATCCTCGCTGATGACAGCACAACCGCACTGCAGCAGAAGACCATCGATCCCATGGTTGACCTCTGCATCGGCATGATACGGCCGGCCGGTGAGGACCACGATCGGCCAATTTCTCTTGCGTGCCTGCTCAATGATGATGTTCCCCTGTTCCCTGATGGCTTTCTGGTACGCTTCCAAGCTCGCATAGCCTGCCTTTACAGCACGCTTAATCTCCTGTTTCTTGACAGAAAAGTATTGACTGAGGATCTGATGCATCCGCTTTGGGAGGAATGAGCGGTCGGCAAGGGAGAGATAATCACTTATGAACGTAACTGATCCATCCTGCAACTCACTGATGTTATGCTTGAGCACCTCAGGATAGTAGGCAACAACCGGGCAATTGAAATGGTTGTCCCCTTTCTCTTCATCGATGTTGTAGCTCGAACACGGATAGAAGATGGATGGTACCTGCTTCTCAAGCAATTCCTTGATGTGCCCATGCATCAGCTTTGCAGGGTAGCAGATTGTATCGCTCGGGATAGTGGACTGTCCCTTAAGATAGGTTTCCCTGGTGGAAGGTGAAGAGACAACGACTTCAAAGCCCAAGTGGGTGAAGAACGTGTGCCAGAAGGGCAACTGTTCATAGAAATTGAGTTGCAACGGCAATCCAATTTTTCCACGCTCCCCCTTCTTCGCTTTCAAATGTGAGAGATATTGTTGTTTGAAGGCATAGATGTTCAACTGTTCTGGGTTGCTGATGAAGGTCTCAGGGCTGACAATACGGTCACATTTATTTCCGCTTACCAGTTTGCGCCCTTCATCGAAGATGTTGATCGTCAGGAGGCAGTTGTTGGTACACCCTTTGCAATAGGTGGTCTTCGTTCGATGGGTGAAATGGTCCAGCTGGGTGAGGGAGAGGGTAGTACGTTGTTGTGGAACCGCCAGGTGCTGGTCACGGGCATGCAAAGCGCAACCATATGCTCCCATAAGTCCTGCTTCATTGATTCGGATTACTTCACTTCCCAGTTCCAACTCAAACGAACGAAGCACTGCATCGTTGAGGAATGTCCCTCCCTGTACGACTATATGGTTTCCCAGCATCGCCGGGTCGGTGGAACGTATCACTTTATAGAGTGCATTCTTCACAACGCTGATAGCCAATCCTGCAAAGATATCAGAGACACTTGCCCCATCCTTCTGGGCCTGTTTGACTGAACTGTTCATGAATACCGTGCAACGGGATCCCAGATCGACAGGATTCTTTGCCTTGATTGCGAGTTCTGCTGCTTCCTGTGGAGTATAGCCAAGTGCATTGGAAAATGTCTGGAGAAAGGAACCGCAACCTGACGAGCAAGCTTCATTGAGGAATATATCATCAATGGTGCCATCCTTGATCTTGAAGCACTTGATGTCCTGACCCCCGATGTCGATGATGAAATCAACATGCTCCTGGAAGGTCTTTGCACTCTTGTAATGGGCCATGGTTTCCACAAGGGAGTACTCAAAAGCAAATGCATTCTGGAGAAGCTGTTCCCCATATCCCGTGGAGCATGCTTTTTCGATGGTAATATTGGGATATGTTATGTAGAAGTTCCCTAAAAACTCCTTGATTGCCTGCACAGGATTACCGTTGTTCTCCTCATAGCGGCTGAAAAGCAGTATTCCCTCCGGATCGATGATGCACGCCTTTATGGTAGTGGAACCTGCATCCACTCCCAAGAATGCTGGTCCTGCATAGTGTTCAGGATCCACCTTTGTCAAGGAGGCATTTGCATGACGGTTCTTGAATGTTTCATAGGCCTCATGATCTTGGAAGAGGGGAGGAATGGAGGTGAAGGCCTTTCCCATATCATAGTGTTCCAGGTTATAGATCAATTGCTCTAGCTCAATAGCCTGTTCTTCTGCACTGAGGGCTGTTCCCAGCGCAACATAGAAGAGGGAGTTTTCAGGGCAAATACCCTCCAATCCAAGCGTCTTGTCGAATGCCTTTCTCAGCTCACTGAGGAACGTCAGTGGTCCACCGAGATAGACCACCTGCCCCTTTATCGGTCGTCCTTGGGCCAGTCCCCCGATACTCTGGTTCACTACAGATTGAAGTACAGAGAGTGAGATATCACTCTTCTCAGCTCCTTGGTTTACCAATGGCTGTATGTCACTTTTTGCAAAGACTCCGCATCTGGAAGCAATGGAATAGCTCTGCTTTGCTTGTTTTGCAAGCTCATTCAGTTCTTGTTGGTCGATGTGCAGCAAGCTTGCCATCTGGTCGATGAATGAACCAGTACCACCAGCACAAGTCCCATTCATCCTTACTTCCATGTTCTGGGATAAAAACAGGATTTTTGCATCTTCTCCTCCAAGTTCGATGACAACATCGGTATGGGGAAGAAATTTCGTTATAGCAATCCTTGTTGCATATACTTCCTGGACAAAGGGGAGACGCAGGTTCTGGGCAAGCCCCATACCAGCCGAACCAGAGAGTGCAAACATGGTGGGGTGTCCTGCACACAATTCCTTGACATCCTCGAGCATGGTACACGCTGTCTCAGCAATCTGAGAGTAGTGACGTCTATAATCTGTGTGCAGTACTTGCAACGTATCATCCAGCACGACACATTTCATGGTCGTGGAACCAATATCCAAGCCAATCTTCATCAAGAAAGCCTCCGAATATCCAAACCATATCGATTTTTTGGTTTGTGGTAAAGCGAGAATAATCAGTATTTATACAATATAGCAAGAAATGTCTATTATCTTGTAAGCCCATCTGCGCCAAAATCCACAATTTCAGTGTTTTTGATAGCTTCTTCCAGGAGTGGTTCGATTGCCATAGCGCGATAATGCTCTTGTTCCACCGACTTGTCTGGATGTACCAATGGGTGTTTCGGGCTAAAAATGACACAACAATCCTCGTAGGGAAGAATCGAAGTCTCATAGGTGCCGATTTTCATGGCAAGATTCATAATCTCCTGTTTATCCATGCCTACAAGCGGGCGAAGGACCAGTTGTTCACTCATGCTATCAGTAAATGCCATCGATTCCAGTGTCTGGCTTGCCACCTGGCTGAGTGCCTCTCCGGTGACGATGCAGCTTCCTTCCTGGCTCTTGCTGATGGCATTGGCCACGTACATCATGGCAGCGCGGAACATCAAGGTGGTTTCATCTTCCCTGCTGTGTTGCTTGATCCATAGCTGTGCTTCCGTGAAGGGAATGACATGCAATCTGGTTCCCTGCAAGTAGGGGGCAATGAGGCTTGCAAGTGTCTTTACTTTTTCCAAGGCTTGGTCACTGGTGTAGGGATATGCATGGAAGTAGATGCAATCCATCTTCAAACCCCGCTGTGCCATCCGGTAGCCAGCAACCGGACTATCGATTCCTCCACTCAGAAGCAACATTCCCTTTCCTGCAGTAGAGACGGGCAACCCCCCAGGTCCTGGTTTGGGAGAGGTGTAGAGATAGGCTTGGTCCCGGATCTCACAATGGATGGTCAGGTCAGGATGCTTCACATCAACAGTCATCTCGGGATATATCTCATGTACCACCTCCCCGAGTGAACAGTCAATCTCATAGCTGGTCATGGGAAAACTCTTGTCAGCGCGCTTGGCGATGGACTTGAAGGTACCTACTCCCTTGTTGAAGGGTTCCTCGGCGATAAGCCTTTTTGCTGTTTCCCGAATGACTGAAATCTCTTTCTCGCAGCGCAGGCAACGGGAGTAGCCTACCACCCCGAAAGTGGTCCCCAGTGCCAATTCTATGGTTTCTTTAGGACATTCGTTGCTGATTTCAAAGAATATGCGTCCTTTTTGCCGATTGACCTGTGTCCTGTATCCTTTCAACTTTTGCTTGATATTCTGCTTCAGACGCTTCTCAAAGGAATCGCGGTTCAAACCTTTTAGGGATATTTCCCCGAGCCGTATCAAATAGAGAGTGGAATCTTTCATGCATGCTCCTGGATGAGTGTGGTGAATGCTTCGGCCAATGCCTCGGCTTCTTCTATAGTGGTATCAGCACTGAATGAGATGCGAATGCTGCTCTTTGCCAGGGATGGGGCCACCTGCATGGACTCAAGTACCCCCTCTCCCTTCTGCTTGGCATTGTTGCTGCAGGCAGAACCGGAGGAAACGCAAAATCCCTTGTCATAGAGCATCCGGGTGAACACTTCGCTGGGCAAATTATTGGTAGCAACATTCAGGATATAGGGAGAGCAAGCCTTCTCAGGGCTGATGGTGGGCAAGAATGAGAGCCGGTTGCGGAGCAGGGTATTGATCTGCTTGACCCGTTTCTCATGTTCCGAGAACTTCTGTATTGATTCCTTTGCAGCTTCCACCATGCTTGCAATCCCAGGTAGGTTCTCTGTGCCCGGTCTCAGGCCAGCTTCCTGTCCGCCACCTCTCGAGAGGCTCTCAATGGCGGGGTCTCGGTTGTAGAGAAATCCCACACCCTTGGGACCATGGAATTTGTGTGCACTGAAGGCCGCACTATCCACCCCGAGCGTTTCGAGTGAGAAGGGAATCTTGCCGAAGGCTTGGGTTGCGTCAGTATGGAAGTGGATTTTCCTTCCTCCCTGCTCCTGCTCGTAGGCGCGTACTTCAGCGACCAGAGCCTGGATGTCCTGGATGGTCCCCACTACATTGTTCACGAGCATCAGTGAGACCAACCTTGTCTGTTTGGTCAGAGCTCTACGGAGATCCTCTGCCTTGATGAACCCCCCAGGTGCATCAAGGGTCGTGACTTTCCAGCCCAATTGTTTCATCAACCGGCCATACTCCTTGGTGGAGGAGTGTTCAATGTTGCTGATGATTACATGAGGTTTCTGGAGTTTCCAGATAAGGCTGTTGAAGATGATGGCATTTGCCTCGCTTGCACCAGCTGTGAAGGTGAGATTCTCTTTTGCTACAGAAAGTAGTCCAGCCAGGTCCTCCCTGGATTGTTCCAGCTTTTCCTTTGCCTTGATACCCTCAGCATGAAGGCTGCTGGGGTTGCCGATGTATGTACTTGCTACGTGTTGATACACATCAAGAGCGGTTCTGCTCATGATGGTGGTGGCAGCGTTGTCAAAATAGCGTATTTCTTGCATATCGGTATTGTGTGATAATGAGTGGATTTTTGCAAGTATGCAGGGAGCAGGGAGCGCTTGTCTTGGACCCCTGCTCTGAGGTATAACAGTACTATGAAAAGCATGGTGACGACGCAGCTCGAGAATGGTAGGCAGACAGAAGTTTTGCTTGCTGACGACCTGAAGGACCTTTCGGCTCATCTTGGTGAGTATGGACGCTTGGTATTATGGGTGTTCGACACGAATACGGTAAAATTGTTCAAACAGCTTCCACCCAGCCATGTTGTACTGGAAAGTGGAGAGAGTGCAAAGAATTTCTCATCCTTGGAGCGCATTCTCAGCTCAGCACTGGATGAGGGGCTTGCGCGTGATGGCAGGATCATCGGGTTCGGTGGTGGAGTGGTCTGTGACATGTCCGCCTTCGCTGCCTCGGTGTACATGCGTGGATGCCGCCTCACCCTGGTGCCGACCACCTTGCTTGCCATGGTTGATGCTTCGTTGGGAGGCAAGGCAGCCATCGACTTCCAAGGGATGAAGAACATGGTGGGGTCATTCTACCCAGCCAGTGAAGTGCTGATCTCCATCGATACGCTGAGAACACTCAATGAAAAGGAGTTTCTCAATGGGCTGGCAGAGGTTATCAAACATGCATTGCTCAGCCAGGATGAGGAGCTCTATAAATTTCTCCTGATGCGCAAGAATGAAATCCTCAGCAGGGATCCAAAGACACTGGCTGCCTTGGTGGAGCTTTCGCTCAAGGTAAAACAGTGGTACATTGAACAGGACCCATTGGAGACCTTGGGTATCAGGCAAAGCCTGAATCTGGGGCATACCTTCGGTCATGCCCTGGAGTCCTCTTCCCACTACCTGATGTGGGGGCATGGTGCCTGTGTTGCATGGGGAACATGCCGAGCATTGGAAGCTGGTGTTGTACTGGGGGTTACAGACAAGGCCTATGCAAGTGGGGCAACCAAACTTTTCAAGAGTTTTGGGTATGACATTGAGTACCGAATCGGCCGTGGTGACTGGATTGAATACCGTGACCACTTGCTCAAGGACAAGAAGAAAGTGGATGGGAACGTACGGTTTGTCCTGTTGGAGAAACAGGGCTCGACCATCCTCATGCCACTTGATCTGCAGCTCATCCAGCACCTGGTCATTGCCAAGCCGATCTTCTAGGGAACTATTCCACCAATTTCAATAGGTTTCCATAGATATTGGTTACCTCTTTTGCCTGCTTTTTCATCTGTGCAGCCTCCAAGGAATCAGCGAGGGTGAGGAGCGTGTAGAGCGAGGTGTCCAAGGCATCGAAACAATCATCATCGGCAGTAAAACGATAGTTGCCATTGCCACTCTCTTCCAATGCCACAAAGTACAGGTGTTTACGCTGTTTCTTGTTCTTGGTGAAAGCCAGCAGCCAGTGCAGGTTGTCGATCAGGGTATCTGCATCCTCAATGGTATATATTCCCGATGGGGGATTGTCCAGGATGCCCTTACCTGGATTGACCTTGCCTTGCAACTCAAGTGCTGAGAAAAACATATCGCCGTAATGGATGTAGAATCCTCTATAGAGAATGGCCACCAGGAAGTTCTTCGGCCGTTTGGGGGCTTTCTCATTCATCTGATTGAGATAGTTCAAATCCTCAAGCGGTATGAGTGCAACAAGCCTCTCCTTCTTTTTCTTTCCACCGAGAACCAGGGTAGGATAGGTTCGCTTGTACACCGTGATGGTGGCTTTTCCCTTCTCCTCGCGTTCTTTGATAGCTTTCTGCCGTATCTCCTCCTGCTTCTGCAGTTTGCCTGATGGGCGTTCCTTCTGCACCAATGCAGTGAGCTTTGGATAGAGCTCGGGGGAAATATCATCCAGCCATGCCTTGTCCAGGGGACTGACACTACGGGCATAAAGCCTGCTGGTCTGTACAATTTCCCCGGCTATGATGAACTGGGGAAGGCTCTTGAAGTATGCGCTTCCCGGGTGGAGGAACACCTGGTCTGCAGTAAGACTCTTGTACATGTTGCCCCGAGCCTTGATGCACACATACTGCATCAAGCCACTGGCAATGCAGCATAGATACTCCCTGACACTTCCTCCACTTGCAAGGGGGAATCCCACGTCTCCGCAAATCTCACCAAGTTGTTCATTGACATGGACAATTTCCTGCATTCCTTGGAAATCGAGATAGTTCATCTTGCAGAACCGCTGTTTAGCATCCTTGCTGGTATTTTTCGTATACTGGTAGTAGATGTTCAGGTAAGAAGCAAAATCCCCATACTCGGTGTTATTGAACCTTCGATGTGCGGCACGGCTCAGATCTTCTTCACCCTGGGGGAAGAGGAATGGCGTCTTGGTGGAGAGGAAGCTGACGGCAATCAGGACTTCTTCCAAGACAGTAGGGTGGTTCATCATTGCTTCAACGATTACCCTTGAGTGACGGGGTAGCAGGGGGAAACGGCACATCAGGTTGCCGATTGTGGTTAGCTGACGCTTTCCATCAATCGCCCCAATGAACCTGAGTGTCTCCTCTGCACTGGTGATAGCACTGTGTTTTGGTCTTGTGATGAATGGAAAATGCTCATAGTCGGTAATCCCCAAGTCACTCATACGAAGCACTACCTCACTCAAATCGGTCCTGAGAATCTCTTCTGTCCCATACGTGAGCCTGCTCTTGTAATCATCTTCACTGTAGAGGCGATAACACACTCCAGGACTGGTTCGGCCTGCACGCCCTTTTCTCTGTTCACAGCTTGAACGGCTGGTGGGAAGAGGAACCAGGGAGGAGGTGAAATCCTTCTGGTTGTAGAAGTTTATTTTTGCGATACCGCAGTCAATAACAGTGGTAATGCCATCAATGGTGACTGAAGTCTCTGCAATGTTGGTGGCAACAACCACCTTTGTTTTGCCAGGGGAAGTATCGTTGAAAACCGATTCCTGTTCCTCTTTGCTGAGTCTTCCGTACAGCGGATAGATTTCCAAGCGTTTCTCGGTATCGGCCATATACAGTGCATTCACACAGTTGGTAATGTCGAATTCACCGCTCATGAAAACCAGGATATCCCCGCTCTTCTTCTTGGCCTCTCCGGTAACAATCTGGGTAATAGCCTCGATCTGGTATTCGAGCGATTCACGTTGCAACGGCTTGTAGACAACCTGCACAGGATAGACTCGTGCATCAATGCTTATGATTGGAGCCTTGTCAAAGAAATCACTGAACACCTTGGTGTTGATAGTGGCACTGGAAATAATCACCTTGAATTCTGGCCGTTCTTTCATGACATGACGCAGTAGACCCAGGATAAAATCGATATTGAGGGATCGTTCGTGTGCTTCATCGACCAGTATGACTGAATAGGAACGAAGCAGTGGATCGGCTTTAAGCTCCATCAGGAGTATGCCGTCGGTCATAACCTTGATACGGGTTCCTGGGCTGGTAGTGTCCTCGAAACGCATCTTATACCCTACGAATTCATCATCACGTCCTATCTGTTTCTTTATAAACTCACTGACGCTGAGGGTGGCGATTCTTCTTGGTTGGGTAATGCCGACTTGCAGGGCATCTGCATAGCCAGCTTCGTGCAGGATGAGGGGGATCTGTGTGGTTTTACCACTTCCCGTTGGGCTTTCAACGATGATGACCTGGTTCTTTTCAAGGCCATCAAGAATTTCCTGCCGGTGCATATAGACCGGCAAATGTTTCATGTCTTTCAAAATACTTCCTTTATTGTGACAACTCTCCCCCGCCTACAGGCAGGGAGCTTCTTGGAAAGCATTCCCAAGAACTATTTCTGCTTCTACGATGTCGGGCTTCTTAGGCTCAAAGAGCGGTCGTCCACCATGTTCATCTCCACAGACGTTACTTTCCCGCAGTCCACGGGTACATGCCCAATCCCTCAGGTTCAAGCTGGCGTTCCTGTCACGTTCGACCAGCTTCCCGCAGGTTGGGCAAATCCACTCCCTGACAGAGAGGGGTAAATTCCTATATATTGTTTTACAAGTATTGCAAGTCTTCGAGGACGTGTAGAAGCGAGGTGCCAGCACGAAGCTCTTCCCTCTCTCCCTGCACTTCTGCTCCATCCTCATCCGGAAGGATCCAAACGAGGCATCACAGAGGGATTTGGCCAGCTTGCGGTTCCTGACCATTCCTTTGACATTGAGGTCCTCCATGCACACGGCGTCGACTTGGTTGTCATCAACAATCATGCTTGTGGCTTTCTCTATCGTATCCTTCCTCTGGTTGGCAATCTTTTCATGGATGCGGGCGACCTGTATCCCGGCCTTCGCCCTGTTCCTGGAGCCTTCGGCTTTCCTGCTTAGATTCCTCTGGAGCTTCGCCAGTTTCTTCTCCGATTCCGCCAGGTGCCTATGGTTCGGGAACTCCATGCCGTTGGAACATACGGCCAGGGTCTTGATGCCAAGGTCGATACCGACTGTGGTTTCCCTCAGTATGGGTTTTTCGACCGGATATGGGACTGCTGTGGTTTCCACCAGAACCTTGGCAAAGTACTTTCCACTTGGTTCCTTGACAATGGTGACCGTCTTGATTTCCCCTTTGAACCTTCTATGGAATACACAGGGTACCCAACCGACCTTGGGGACATACAGCTCCTGCTTCTGGAAATCAACCTTGCAGTTCTGGGGACATTGGAAACTCTGGCGTCCGCTTCGTTTCCTGAACCTTGGGAAGCCCGCTTCCTTTCTTTGGAAGAAGTTCTTGTAAGCGGTGTCCAGATTCCTCGATGCCATCTGCAGGGCCTGGGAGTTGACCTCGCCAAGCCAGGGGTAGGCTTTCTTGAGAATACTTTTGATTCTCTTGTTGCATTCGAAGCAGGAGAGAGACTCCTTTCTCCTCCGGTAGGCCTTGATCCTCATCTCCAGAAGCTTGTTGTAAACAAAGCGCACACTACCGAGTGTCTTGGCTAGACACTGAATCTGAGACGCTTCGGGATATAGGCGATAGGAATAGGTCTTCAACATTTATTTCTATTGCAATCATATATCATTCGTTTCTATTTTACAAGTATGACGAAAGACAGATACACAAGTTTTCATGCCGTGTATTCCCTCTCCTACCACATAGTCTTCTGTCCCAAATACCGAAGGCCCGTACTGGCTGGAATCGAGGATGAGGTTAAGACATTGCTCTTGGAAAAGGCAAGGGAGCTGGAGACTATGCCGGACCATCTTCACCTGTCCGTATCCTCGACCCCCGCATATGCTCCGCAGTTCGTGGTCAACCAGCTCAAAGGGTTCACTTCCAGAACATTGAGGCAGAGGCGGAGGTGGTTGAGGAGCAGACTGCCAACACTCTGGGCCCGTTCCTATTACATTGGCAGTGTGGGAGCGGTCTCATCTGATACTGTTAGCAATTTTATTGCCAATCAGAAAAACGTATGAGCACTATCATCTCCCGCCTAAAGTCGTGAGTCTTCTCGTGCTCTTTCTTATAAGAGCAATTGCCGCCTCTATAGAGAGAGCATTATGCACCTCTCTGGTCCTCAGGTTTTTCACGGTAAGGGTGGAGGAGAGTACATCATCCTCTGAGAGTAGGACAGCGAACGGTATTGCATTGGTTTCAGCCCACTTGTACTGGGCTCCTAATTTCTTGTTTAGTAGATAGATGGCCACCCTCAGTCCATCCTTTCGCATTGCCCGGGCGATGCGGTCATAGTGAGAAAAATGCTTCACATCGATATTGAAAATTGCCACATCAGCAGAGCTGGCTGATGATACGATGGGGCTGCCCAGCTCCTCGAGAGCTGCAAGCAAACGATCCAAGCCGATGGAACTTCCAACTCCAGGAAGTTCTTCCTTGGTATAAAGACCAGCCAGATCGTTGTATCTGCCTCCACTGCATACCGAACCGAAATGGGGTAGTTCGGTAAGGAACGTTTCGTACACAATCCCAGTGTAGTAGTCCAATCCCCGTGTGATCGAGGGGTCGAAGGTGAAGTGTTCCTCAATCCCAGCCTCATGCAGATATGAGTAAATGGTTCTCATTCGTTCACTGTGGGGATTTTCTCCACCTGCGAGGGCAGTAAGTCTGTCCAGGGTGGTAAGGAATGGCTCCTTTTCATCCTCTTTGCTGATGTACTGCAGGATGGCATTGGCTTTCTCTCCCTCCCCAGTGAGCTCATGCAAGAGCTTTTGTACTTCCTCTTTTCCAATTTTTCTCAGTTTGTCCACCGTCCTGAGAATCTCAACGCTCATTTCAAGCAATCCAAGGTGAGCGAGAAAGGTGTTGAACAGTCCTCGGTGTGCTATGCAGAATTGGTAATTCTGCACACCCATGACCGAGAAGGAACTATCCATCATGGAAAGGATTTCAAAGTCAGCCTCAGCATTGTCCACTCCGACAATGTCAAAGTCACACTGGGTGAATTCACGGTACCGGCCTTTCTGGGGATTTTCTCCTCTCCAAACCTTATCTATATGGAAACGCTTGAAGGGAAGGGAGAGTTCACTCTGGTGTTGGGCAAGGAACCGGGCGAATGGAACGGTCAAGTCGAAGCGAAGGGCAACATCCCTCTCCCCATTGTCCTTGAAATGGAAGATCTGTTTGTCGGTCTCCCCACCACCTTTTCCAAGAAGGACTTCAGTATATTCAAGGATAGGAGTATCGATGGGAACAAATCCATAGGACCTGAAGTGTTTCTCAAGGTTGTTGGTGATTGCTTTCTTCGGAATTTCCATGGAGGGCAAAAAGTCTCTGAAGCCTTTGAGAACCCGTGGTTCTATAATGCTCTTTGCCTTCGTTTCCTTGCTCATTGATTCATACTCCTGTTGTGTTTTTGGTGTGGATGGTGTACAAAGAGTGTATAACGAATCGCTTGTGCACTGCAATATGCGGTTCTTTCCACACCCTAATACTTCTATGAGAGCGATATGCTGATACGATACAAACAAGACGAACATGGGAAAACGCTACCTATTGCGAATATTTACACCCAAGCCGAACACAAGATACCGAACCATTTAATCGATCGTGATGCCCTCTGGGCTATCCGAAAACTGCAAAACTCCGGTGCTGAAGCCTATTTGGTAGGGGGAGCTGTCAGGGACTTGTTGCTGGGAAACACTCCCAAGGATTTCGACCTTGCCACCAGTGCTTCCCCACGGCAGATCCAGCGGCTGTTTTGGAATGCCAGGATTATCGGGAAGCGTTTCAAGTTGGTACATCTTGTGTTTAAGGACAAGGTGCTGGAGGTTTCCACCTTCAGGAGCGGTGAAGAAGCTATGGAAGGGAACAACAACGTATTCGGTTCCATAGACCAAGATGCCAAACGCCGTGATTTCTCGGTCAATAGCCTGTACTATGACCCTACCAACGGACAATTGTTAGATTTCAACAATGCCATGGAGGATTTCAAGAAAAAGCGCATCAGTTCTATCATTCCCTTGGATGAGACCTTCAATGAGGATCCTGTTCGTATGATCAGGGCTATCAAATATGCATCTATCACCGGTTTTACGCTTCGTTGGAATATTCGTGTAGCAATCCGAAAGCATTCGGGGGAGCTCTCACGGGTGTCCACCAGCCGTTTGACTGAGGAGGTAAACAAGATCCTCGCAAGCGGCTATAGTGTTAAGATCTTCAATGAATTGAATCGATACAAGCTTCTCGTATTCATGCTTCCTGCTTTTTCCGTCTATTGCAATTTTCCCCAAGTTCAGAAGAGTCTGGAGGAACTGGATAAAAAGGTCATGCTTGCAAAGCAGGGGAAGAGTGATGAGGTTGAACTCGCTGATATGATCAAGGCGTTGGTGGACCCATTGGTCATCTTTGCTGATGATCATTTGAGTCCCGATGAACGATTCAAGGAGACATTCCGGCAGATCAAGGTTTTGATCAGTCCAATGACCCCTTCCAATTATGATATTGAGTTGGCCAGTGAGCGTTTACTGACGGAGCGTGGGTTCAAGACCCCACGAAACTGTGTCAGAATGCGCAGACCGGCGAATCGGGTTCCCCAGCGAAGGAAGCCCAACCCAAAGAGAAAGGGGAGGGCTGAGGTTGCAGGGGAGGTACAAGCCGGCTCACGTAGAAGGAACAACCGTAGGGGTCCCAAAAAAGGAACACCCACCCAAAAAGGTGGGGGAGAAACCAACAATCAGCCGAGAAGCAGTGCAGAGGCACATGACCTCTAACCCCATTCCTCAATCTCTATATTTACACTCGATACGAAGATGCCTCCGTATTTTTCAAGGCTGTCTGCTATGTATTCCTGAAGCTCCCCAAGGGTAGTGGCTATTTGGTGTTGCATCGGTACACGTAGCTTGACCGTGAGAGCATAGCCTTCTGCCTTTATCTGCACCTGCACCCGTTTTACTTTTATCTGACTGTCAAACTCATCAAGACAGTGAGCGACCATCTGCGTCAATGCGGCTTCACTCACCGTGGTCTTGCCGTATTTGCTGAATTCAGGACGTACGATGGTTTTCTCAAAGCTGACATTCCTGCGTTGAAAGGGAACTTGTCTTTTATGTTTGAAGAATACGCGCATCGTGTCATATACAATCTGTGGATAGTTACGGGTGATTTCAATGGAAGGAACAGGTATTACATGTTTCCCTTCGCTGTAGCGGATACGCATGGCAGTGTCAATCTGTTCCTTCGTTGCAATATCCTCGATACGCATCAATTTTTCAGGTTGGGGAAGATTAAGACGGGCAGCAATTTTATACACCATTTTCTCACTGGTTCCAATAATGAGGATCCTATAATATTTCTGTTTGCTGAGTGCTTGTTTTACTTCCCTCTGGTGTTCCGAATCATCGAAGACAGCAGTCTTGACAGCGGAAAGCATGTTATCTTCACGCTTGGCAGATTTACCAGCAATGATGCGATTCCCACCAATAAGGAGACCATCGTCTATGATTAGATCTATACGAAATTTCTGGGCTATCAGTTTGGAACGGAAGCTTTTTCCTGTCCCGCTCTTGCCGACCAAAGCATATACTTTAATGCCCTTTAATTTCCAGAACGCATATTTAAATACTCGATTCATGGTTTTCATTATACCGAATTTCTTGTACAATAGAACAGCATTTGTTAAAATATGCATTCTGTACTATTAATCACCTACATGAAGGAGCGTTATGCATGCAAAGAATACCTACGTTCAGCAAGGGTGGTGTGCATCCAGACGATAGAAAGGTATACAGTCGCTCAGCGGCAATTGAACGATTACCCATGCCTTCGGAACTGATTGTTGCTTTGTCCCAGCATCTTGGTGCCCCTGCTAAAGCACTGAAAGCAAAAGGGGATACTGTAATGAAAGGCGAAAAGATTGGGGAAGCTTCAGGTTTTATCAGTAGTGATGTTCACTCTCCAGTCTCGGGAAGCATCAAGGAAATACGCAAGGTTACCCTTGCAAACAGCGTCCAGTGTGACGCTTTTGTTATTGTCCCCGATGAGGTGCAACCCGCTGATCCTGAAGAAACAGTGGATTGGCAAAGTCTTGATGGGAGCGAGTTGCTCAGCAGTATCAAGGATATGGGCATCGTTGGTATGGGAGGAGCGACATTCCCGGCCCATGTAAAGTTCTCCATTCCGAAAGACAAGAAAGTCGATAGTTTCGTGGTCAATGGGGTTGAATGTGAACCGTATCTTACAGCTGACTATAGAATCATGTTGGAGAAAGGCGAACAAGCCCTTGAAGGCGCCATGATTGTTGCCAAGATTGTCAAGGCTGAACGAGTTATCGTTGGTGTCGAGATGAACAAACCCGATTGCATTGACCATCTCAAGGAGATAGTCAAAGAGAAAGGGTATCCCATTGAGATTGTCGGGCTCAAAATGAAGTATCCCCAAGGTGATGAGAAGCAGTTGCTCAAGGCCATCCTAAACCGCGAGATTCCTTCAGGCAAGCTTCCCCTGGATGTAGGTGCAGTAGTGTCGAATGTTGGTACGTGTAATGCCATTTATGAAGCAATTGTATTGAAAAAGAGCCTCTATGAACGGGTTATCAGTGTAACTGGTGAGTGTATCGCCAACCCAAAGAATGTTCTTGCCCCGGTAGGAACAAAGATGAGTGACCTGCTCGATTTCTGTGGAGGCTTCTCCAAGGAACCGGAGAAGCTGATCAGTGGGGGGCCCATGATGGGCTTCTCTTTCTTTGATACTGAAACACCAATGACCAAGGGATCCAGTGGTCTGCTTGCCCTCGGTGCGCAAAAGAAATATCGTTCGACTGCCTGTCTCAATTGCGGTCGTTGTGTGGCTGCTTGCCCGATCGCTCTGATGCCTGCAAAGCTGTATCGCTATATCTCCAATGGCGAGTATGAGGAAGCAATGAATACCTCGTTGATGGATTGCAAGGAGTGTGGGTGTTGTGCCTATGTCTGTCCTGCACATCTTCCGCTGGTGCATACGATGAAGACTGGAAAGAAATTGGGGAGAAAGAAGAAATGAATAAACCTACCTTGACGGTTTCCTCTTCGCCGCATCTCCATGCGAAGGCGGATACCGCATCCATTATGTGGAGTGTTTCACTCGCGCTTGCACCTGCTTCGCTTTGGGGTGTGTATGTATTTGGCTTCAGGTCGCTTTTAGTGCTTGGGGTGTCCATTCTCACAGCATTGTTGAGTGAATACCTGCTTGGCAAGTTGTACAAGGAATATACCCTGTGGGATGGTTCAGCGTTTTTAACCGGATTGTTGGTTGGAATGAACATGAGTCCTTCGGTGCCCTTGTTCATCCCGTTCCTTGCCAGTGTCTTTGCCATTTTTGTGGCAAAATGGGTATTTGGTGGACTTGGTGCCAACTGGGCAAATCCTGCCCTCGCAGGTCGTGTGTTCGTTTTCTTCTCGTTTACGACACCGATGAGCAGCTATGTTGCTCCCCGAACGCTTGCTTCGGCACTTCCTGATGCACTTGCTTCGGCAACCCCTCTCTCATTGAGCAAAACTGCCGTTTCAGGTGGAACATTGGGTTTTGATGGCAGTGCTTTGCTCTCATCAATGGGATACCCTGCGACCGACCTGGCACAGAATCTTTCAGCCATGACCGGCATATCAGCTTTTACCATTGATACCTTCCTTGGCAATGTTGCCGGGTGTATCGGAGAGGTGAGTGCACTGGCTTTGCTTATTGGTGGCCTCTATCTGCTGGCAAGGAAGATCATTACTTGGCATATTCCTGTAACGTATCTTCTCTCTACCGCAATATTGAGCTGGATATTTGGTGGAATTCCTTCTGGCCTGGGAATGTTTGGAGGAAGTTTCCTCTCTTCAATCTTTAGTGGCGGGCTGATGCTCGGAGCCATTTTCATGGCCACCGATTATGTTACCAGTCCAATCAGCCACAAAGGCCAAATCGTGTTTGCCCTTGGATGCGGGTTCTTTACCTTCCTATTCAGATATTTCGGCAGTATGCCTGAGGCTGTCTCTGTATCCATTCTTTTGATGAATATCTTCACGCCGATGATAGACAGATATATCATACCTCGTAAATTTGGTGACACCAGAGCGTTTAGAAAGAAGCAGAAGGAGGCAAGGGCATGACGAAGAACATAAAATATGGTTTGATTTTGCTTTCCATCTGCGCGGTAAGCGCCTTTGCCTTGGCATTGACGAATTCAATCACCGCACCGGTGATTCAGCAATACGAATTTGAGCAAAGACAGTTGGCACTGACAGCAGTAAGCAATGGGTATGCGATTGGAAGCGAGAAGCCGGTCGAAGCCGACCCCTATGTTACCTATACCATCGACCTTACCGATGATGGGCAACTGGCAGGGTATATTGTTGGATTGAAAAGTGCTGGATATGGTGGACAGATGACATTGGTTGCTTCCTATAAGGTTTCGGGCGAAATGATGTTTGCACAACTCTTGACTCATAGTGAGACCCCTGGCCTTGGAGCAAAAGCTGCAGAAACGTCCTATATGGAAAAATTTCAAGGAACTGGAGATGATACCCCTGTTCCAACAGATAAAACCATGCTCACAGATGCTGAAGCTCAAGCGGTCAGTGGGGCATCCATCACATTTGGAGCAGTTTCCAGAGCGATTGAAGCAGGGAGCACCTATTTGAAGAATCTCGGAGGTGTGAAATGAGCAAGATGAAAGAACTCTCCAAAGGATTGTTCAAGGATAATCCAATTTTCGTATTGATGCTGGGATTGTGTCCGGTACTTGGTGTTTCTACACAGGTTTCGAATGCAATTGGTATGTCTGCAGGTGTAATGTTCGTTTTGCTTTTTAGTAATATGATTATCTCAGCACTGCGAAAAATCATCCCGGCTTCAATTCATATTCCTGCATATATTGTTGTCATTGCTTCCTTGGTGTCATTTATACAGATGGTGATGCATGCATATGTGCCTTCTGTTTACAATGCATTGGGAGTGTACCTTCCTTTGATTGTCGTAAATTGTATCATTTTGGGAAGAGCTGAAGCGTTTGCGAGCAAGAACACCGTCGTTGATAGCATGTTGGATGCCATCGGCATGTCCATTGGCTTTGCCTTGGGTTTGACGCTGATCGCCTTGATTCGTGAATTGTTTGGTTCTGGTACCATCACCCTGTTTCCCATGGGCAACTTCAGTGGTGTAATCAATATTCCTTGGTTTTACGACAATCCGATTAGGGTGTTTTCTTTAGCTCCTGGTGCGTTGTTGATCATGGGTTTCTTGAAGGCGTTCTTCGATTGGAACTCCTCACGTAAGAAGGACAAATAAAATGAGTTATATCGCAATACTATTAACCTTTATTTTTATTAATAACTTCATTTTCTCACAGTTCTTGGGCATGTGTCCCTTCATAGGTGTCTCGAAGAACAGTGAGAATGCAATTGGTATGGGGGCTTCGGTAACTTTTGTAACTACTGTTGCATCAGTGATCACTTGGGCGATTTATTATTTTCTATTGGTCCCTTTCAGTCTTGAGTACCTTCAAACGGTCACCTTCATCCTCGTAATAGCAAGTTTGGTGCAATTGTTGGAAATGGTAATCCAGAAGATTAGCCCTGCCTTGTACAAGGCATTGGGTATCTATCTTCCCCTGATTACCACCAACTGTGCTGTCTTGGGTATTGCCATCATCAATATCACGAATGGATACAATGTAATGGAAGCCTTTACGGGAGGGCTTGCTGCTGGTTTGGGCTTCACCTTGGCTATTGTTCTTATGAGTAATATTCGCGAAAAACTAGATCTGCAGCCGGTAAGAAAAGCATATCGCGGCGTTCCCATTGCCTTCATTTCTGCTGGATTGATGTCTTTGGCCTTCATGGCTTTTGACAAGTCATTGATTACCAATCTACATCTGGTATAAGGGGGATCGTTGTGAATATTGTAATGGCAATCATTGTAGTCGCCGTTTTAGGTGGAATCTTCGGATTCGGTCTCTCCTTTGCAGAAAAAAGGTTGGCAGTCAAGAAAGATCCAAAAGTCTTGGCTTTGGAACCAATCATGCCCGGAATAAACTGTGGTGTTTGTGGGTATGCAGGGTGTGCAGCCTATGCTGCCGCTGTTGCTCTTGGGGAGGCTCCAATCGGACTTTGTAGTCCTGGAGGTCCTGATCTGGTGGCGAAAATGGCTGAGATCATGGGAGAAAAAGTGGATGCCTCGGGTGAAACAAGACGGAAAGTTGCTCACGTCATGTGCCGCGGAAATGTCGAGGTGAGTTCGAAAGGCTATGAGTACGAGGGTCTTGAAGACTGCAATGCAGCGTTCCTGCTTTTTGGCGGGGATTACAGCTGCAAGACAGCTTGCCTGCATCTTGGTTCCTGTATCAAGGTTTGCCCTACCGATGCCATCAGCAGGGATGCTGAGGGATATATCATCGTTGATGAGCAGAAGTGTATCAGTTGCGAAAAGTGTGTACAGATCTGCCCTACTGGGGTAATGCACATGATCTATGAAGATAGTGAATACGCTATTGAATGCAACAGCCATGAACCAGGCGGAAAGGTACGAAAAGTATGTACTGTTGGTTGTATTGGTTGTAAAATCTGTGAGAACAAGTATCCTGAATCCGGGTGTAGCGTTGACAAATTCCTAGCTACCTTCGATCAGACAAGCCCACATAGCCAGATAGCTGATGCTGCTGAGGCGTGTCCGACCAAGTGTATCATCAAAAGGTAATGCATGAAAGTATTAGTAGGTGCGTACAGTCAAATCACGAATGCTGAGCCGATGCCTGTGTATGAACAGGCATTGGAGACTGTATGCAAACCTTTGCTAACACATCTTCATGCTTGTGAAGATGCAATCATGCAACTTTCTTTGAGCATTCCCCTGCTCGATTGGCTTGATGCAAATCATGGCTCGATCAATCTCTTGATATCCGATCTTGCCAAGAACGGAAAGCTTGAGATGCTGACCGGTTCATTCAATCAGAGTATCTTGAGTTTGCTCTCTCCAAAAGATCGATCCAATCAGATCGAGATGACGACCACATATCTGAGAAAACGGTTTGGACAGCGTTCCAAGACCCTTTTCAGCTACGGGCAGGTTTTCAACCCACTGTACATCAATACGGCAAATCTCTGTTTTATTGATTCCATTGTCATCTCCACTTCAAGTGAAGCAGGCATACAACAGTTTGCAGAGCCGTTCATCATGCAAGAGATGGGCAAGTCAGTTTCCATTATTCCCACTGATGATGCAATAAGCACCTTGATTGGCTCTTTTGCAAGAAACAAGATTGGGTTTGGGAATCTGGTCGAACAAATTCGAGTCTACCTGGAGAGCAAACCGCCATTTGTCATGGCGATGATCAATCTTGACTATCTGGTACAAGGAGGAATATCCGCGCAACAGACTGTTCAACTCTTCAATCTTTTATTTGGGTATGAGACATGTTCCATAGAAGAGGCGTATCTACACAATGACCCTCCGAAGAAAGGATATCTGCAAGCAGGATGGTATGGCAATGATGCTGATAAGGGAGACCTAAGCTGTATCAATGAATTGTTTGTTAAGGATGAAAGCCTTGCCTATCTCTATGGACGCTATACTACGATGGTGGAGACAGCCCGTTTGTACAAGAAGGACAAGGATGTAAGAAAACGCTTGGAAGCGTTAATCCAGAAAATGTCCTGTGGAACTATGTATGTTTGTGATGCCAATGCACCGATGCTACGTTCATCGGTGAGAAAAGTATTCTGGCGATACATCAGTGAAGCAGACAGTGTGCTTGCTTCTCTCAAGGATTACAGTTATCCAGTCAACAACGACTTTGATCATGATTCCCTTATGGAGTATCTTTTTATCGGAAAGTACTTGAGTTGTGTGGTTGATTCGAAAGGAGGTTCCCTCTCGGAGCTCACCTATTTGCCATCTCTGTATAATTATGGAGACACCTTTAGCCCTCTCTCTCATTTCGGGAGTACAAGTGGCAACCATCACCAGCTTCCACCAGGACAAAAGCAGCGATTGTTTAGTGATGTATTCTTGAGTGAACAATGTATCATGGACGAGTATACAAAGCGTGATGAGCAGCATTGCTTGTCTTTGGGAGACCAAGTCTACACCCTGGAGGGGGTTGACCGAAGGAATACTGAATACGTGGCGACCTGCACTACAGGATACAGTCCGATCATAGGAGGAATTTTGCAGGTCACCAAGCATTTCAAGCTTCGTCAGAATACGATTATGGTTGATATTACGCTGACCAATATCGGAGAGGAGGCAATCAGCTGTATCTATGGTTGTGAGATACCGCTCTCGATTGACTCACATTCTTTCCCTCTCTCCTTCATCCAGTTGGAGAACAAGAAAAACCTCACCTGGGATGAGAAGGAAGTGGTCCTAGAGCAAGTAAAGTCATTACGAATGTATGATGAACCAAACAGTACTTCCCTGACCTTGGTGGGCGATACCCGCTTTACCTTGCTTAAGGAAGATTATAGCATTGAGATTGAAACGGTCCTTGGAACTGAAACCCTCTACCAACACACCCTGTTCATGGCCTCATGGCCGCTTGTATTGGCTAGTGGTGGAGAAAAGAAAGTTACTATGGGTCTTCGTATTGAACGAAAATAGGAGTGTACACATGTTTTTCCAGAATAAGTCACAGTTTGAAACAGTAAAAGAAGAAGCCTATACCGTATGGAGGCGTCTTTGACCCGCAAGGGATGGAAACACACATAGCGGAACTCGAGTCAAAAACACTAGTGCCAGGGTTTTGGGATGACCCCAACAATGCTCAAGCGCTGTTTACTGAACTCAACAGTTTGAAGGATACCTACAACACCTGGAAAGATTTGATCGACAAAATGGATGAAATGAGCGAGCTCATGGAAATCTATGCAGATGAACCAGATAATGCTGAGGAAGAAGCCCAGATTGATGAACAGATAGAAGCAATACTCGCAACCTATCAGAAACTCCGGGTGAAGACCTTGCTTGATGGTAAGTTCGACAAGAACGATTGCTTTCTCACCATTCATGCAGGCGCAGGGGGCACTGAAGCCAGTGACTGGGCAAATATGTTGATGCGTATGTATCTCAGGTATTGCGAACGGAATGGATTCAAGAGCCAGATCCTCGATCTCCAGGAGGATGAGGGTGGTATCAAGAGTGCCACCATCAAAGTTTCCGGGGCTTATGCTTTTGGGTATCTGAAAGGGGAAGCTGGCGTCCATCGGTTGGTTCGAATCAGTCCTTTTGACTCCCAGAAACGTCGCCATACATCCTTTACCAGTGTGTATGCGTCTCCCGTCATTGACGACACCATAGAAATTGATTTGAAGCCTGAAGATTACCGTCTTGATACCTATCGAGCCGGTGGAGCTGGTGGCCAGCACGTCAATAAGACAGACAGTGCAGTGAGAATTACCCACTATGCATCGGGAATCGTCGTACAGTGTCAGAATGAACGAAGCCAGGTGATGAACAAAGATGTTGCATTCAAGATGCTCAAGAGCCGACTCTACGAGTATTATCGTGCAGAGAAAGAGAAAGAACATCAAAAAGATGCGATAGAAAAGAAAGAAATTACCTGGGGAAGCCAGATTCGTTCCTATGTGTTCCAACCCTATACCATGGTCAAGGACCATCGCACGGGGGCAACCATTGGGAACATCCAGGCTGTCATGGATGGGGAGATCGGACCCCTCATTGAAAGTTATTTGCAGTGGGGGCAAAAGGAGGAGTAGGGCATGGGCAAAAACATGGCCCTTACTACAGTATGTATTGTGCTGTTTCTCCTTTGCGTTTCCCCTTTGCCTGCACAAGAGGGAACGTTGTCTTTCTCTATTGGCATCGTTCCCCTTGATGCGAGGCTGGATACACTTACCGAGATGGTAGGTACTGTAGCAGAGCGCTACGGAAATCAAATGTTTCTTGATGAATCAGAACAGGCTCTGCTTGCTACTGAATGGGAAAAGCAAGCTCAGATTCAGCAAAACAAAAAGCTTTCAAAAGCGTATAATTCTCATGATCAAGAGAAAATACAACAGATTCTTGATGAAGGACTACCTGAGCGCCCGATTATCCCTCGGGCTCTTTCTGTAACATACCAAGGTGAGCAATTCAATAGTGACCTGGCAAAAGCCTTGCAAGCGAGTGATGATGCACTTGCTTGGTTTTGTTCAAAAAATGGGTATGATGCATTACTGCTTCTGGATTCTGAAGAACTTGCTGGTTTTCAGCGGGTTAGGATTCATTACTACCACCCTTTGTTGGCAGAGAAGAGGACGCTCATAGACTCCCTGGTTCAAAACGCCTACTATCAAGTATTGGAGGAACCCTTTGGGAAGGCACTATTTGCACTTTCCAGCAAAGGTAATCTTGGGGTCTTGTCGCTCACGAATATTCCTCCTGGCCTGTCCATTTCCATAGATGGCAAACCCAAGGACCTTGTTGATACAAACCTTATCCTTACTCCAGGACCCCATTCCCTGGCTCTGCATGCCCCGGGATACCAACCGGTGGAAGTGGAGGTAGAGAGTAAGGCTGACGTTATTCAGCCAATCCAGTTCTCATTTGAGGAAGTAAGCTATCCCCCTATGGTGCTGCATAGTGAAAATGCAAAAATACACTGGTTTCTTGAGGGAAAACCCTTGGGGGAGCATCTTTCCATTTCTCTCTCTGATCCAACCTATCCAATGGTACTTAGTTTGCATGGGGATGGGTTTTCCCAAAAGGTTGTGCATCTCAACAGTCCCCCTCCCAAAGCGTTGTCGATTACGCTCAATGCAAAGGAATTAGCCTATCCATCTTTGCGTGATGATGCACAGAAGGACTTCTATAAAGGGCTGAGAAATACTATCCTGTGGTTCGGAACCTATATTGGGTGTACTGTCCTTAGCCGAATGTATGCACCTGACAATCCGCTTTGGCAGGTAGGCTTGGTAGGTACCAGTTCGTTGGCGCTGGTAAGCTCGATGGCGATGGCCGTGGACTTTCTTTCTTATGAATCCATGGCTGCAGCAGGTATCTGATTTTGATGAGGAGCATTATATGTTGAAAGGTTTTGGGGCCAAGTTGAAAGCCCTGTTTGGAATCAATACGTTTGATGAGTCATATTTTGAGCAACTTGAGGATTTTCTCATAGAAGGTGATTTGGGAGCCAAACTGGCTTTTACAATCAGTGATGATGTCAGAAAACGGGCAAAAAGCGAAAAATCCAAAACAGCACAAGATTTGCAGTTGTTGGTAAAGAGCCACCTTCATGGAAAAATTGAAGCATTCCAGCCTACGGTTGAATCGGGAAAATTGACTATTTTCCTAATTCTCGGAGTCAATGGGGTGGGAAAGACCACGACAATTGCAAAGCTTGCAAGCATGTACAAGCAACAAGGAAAAAACGTATTGCTTGCGGCTGCCGATACCTTTCGAGCGGCAGCAATAGACCAACTGGAAGTGCACGCAAATCGCTTGGGTTGCAGGATTGTGAAACAGAAAAGCGGTAGTGACCCCGGTTCAGTTGTCTTTGATGCAATCACTTCCGCTCAGGCAAGAGGGGAAGATCTGGTCTTGGTTGATACTGCCGGGAGAATGCACAACAAGGAGAACTTGCTCAGGGAATTGTCCAAGATAGACAAGATAGTGAAGGGAAGGGGTATAGACGAGGTACATTACAAGAAGTTTCTTGTCATCGATAGTACCACAGGGCAAAATGGGATCAGCCAAGCTGAACTTTTCAACCAGGCTGTCAAGCTTGATGGTCTGATCCTCTCCAAATATGACAGTCTGGCAAAAGGTGGAGCCTTGATCCAAATTGGTGAAAAGTTTGGTATTCCTGTTTCATTTGTGGGAACAGGTGAAACCTACCAGGATATAAAAGCCTTCGACAAGGAAGAATTCCTTAATACGTTGGTAGGTCTGACTGATTAAGATGAAACAGTTTCTGATGAGTGCAGCCATGCTTCTCTGTATTCCCTTGTTGTTTGCTGCAACCTTGGTGCAATCAAACAGCATCGCCCAGAATCAAGGCTTGTGGTCAGGAGACACTCCCTATCATCTTGCCCTTACCGATGAAAACAGGGAGCTCTGGGGACCAGAGGGACTGCTGTGGAAGGAGACTGTTTCTGATGGTGAGGATGGTACGCAAATTGTATCCCGCTTCTCTCCTGATGGAGAGACCTTGACTTCACACATCTTCAGGGAGGGTGCTTTGCGCGAGGAACACACTGGGCCCATCTCCCTCTCATACTACTATGGGGAGGATGGGAAGCTTGAGAGGGTTACTACCTTTCAGGATGGCTCCTTCCAAGAGACACAGCTCTTTGCCTACTCAGCATCGACTGGGGCTCTCCTTGCAGTTGTTACGGTGAAGGGTAAAGAAAGTTCAATCCGTTATTTCAATGAGAAAGGTGAGCAACACTCATTCACCTATGCAGATACCCAAGGAGGACAAACATTTCTTACCATAAAGGGAGATGCTACCATTACCAAGCCCTTCTCCTCAGAAAAACAGGATGAGCAATTGAATGTGATTGTAGAGGACACAGGATCCTTCACCGTCAACCGTACTCTATCTGACGGTAGCGTTGTACAAGAGGCCTACAATGAACAGGGTTTGTTGGTTGTAAAGAAAAGTCCTTCCAGTGAGACTGAATACCGGTATAATGAAGAGAACGTACTGATCAGCGAACATACTGTCCGTAGCGATGGAAGTGAAGTTGTAAGCCAATATGAAAAGGGAGCACTAACAATGGTTGAAGAGCGGGAAGCAGGTCGCACTACCAGTATCTTACATTTTCTTGATGATGGGAAACGGATCCAGACGCTCTATAGTGAGGGACGTCCGTATTGTGATATCACCTATGCTGCAGGTGGGAAGCGAATCCTTTCCATCTCGTACCGATAAGTATGCGATTGTTGTTGCACCTTGCCACTCGATATGCCTTCTCCCGGCAGAATCGTCATCGTGGGACAAGTGTGCGCATCGCACTTGGATTGGCTCTCTGTCTTTTTGCAATCATAGCAGTTCTCTCATTTATGCAGGCACTCCAACGCAACCAGTTTGAAGATATCAGGACATTTGAGTCTTTTGACCTCCAGATAGACCTCCAGAGTAATGACTATAGTGCAGCAAAAGAAGCTGCAAACCAAATTGAGGAACTGGATTCTGTCCAGCATGCATTCGTGTATGCGGATATTCCTGTCATCGCCCAAGGCACAAATGGGTCAACTGTTGCAGGTCGTCTCAGAGGGATAGAGGGAGAGGGCCGATTCCTCTCCAATCTAAACAGTTACCGCGGGTTCCTGTTTCAGGACGGGCAGGTTGCTTCTTCCTACTCGAATACACACTCTATCGATATGGGGGAATCCCTTACCCTTACATTTCTCAAGAAAGGAAGACAGGCGACAGTGGTACCTTCCAGAAGGGAGCTAGAGGTGGGAGCAATTTTCTATACGAGTAGCTATGACTTTGACATCTCAACATTTCTCTGTAATGTGGATACATTGCTTGCAATGCAAGCGGATGCTCCCTTGAAAATCGGGGTCTTTACCCTAGAGGATGTCAAGGATGTGAAGGGTGAGCTGGTACAATTGGGATATGAGCGAACGAGCACCTGGATGGAGATAAATGCCTCTCTGTATAGTGCAATGGAGCTTGAACAGAAAATGATGGCTCTCATGCTCTTCCTAATGGTGTTGGTCATCCTGGTACATATCAGGAACAGCGCACGGAGGTTGTTGCTTGCAAAGCAAACTGAGATTGCCATGCTTCGTACCATTGGCCTTACAAAAGCCAAGGTACAGACGATTTTTGTATTGCAGGCAGCAGTGGTGGCTATCATTGGAAGCCTGGTTGGAATATTCCTCTCCTATGGGGCGCTTGCCATCTATCCAACACTTTCGGCGTATGTGTATCGTTCGATGGGTGTCCATCTGGAACCCGCAATCAGGAGCGGAGAACTTCTGGTTTTGTGTATCGTAATTGTGGTCTTCAGCCTTCTGGCGTCCTACCAAGGGACCCACAGAATTCTGAAGGCTGATATCATGGAGATGTTTACACATGATGAAATCAACTGAAGTACTCACCCTCGAAGCAGTCTCGAAGAGTTTTCCTGCAACCCTCAGGGGAGGGGAGCCCATCCAGATACTGGAGGGTGTTTCGCTTTCTTTGAATCGTTCAACGAGTATTGCAATAACTGGGCGAAGTGGGAGTGGAAAATCAACGTTGTTACAAATTAGTGCAGGTTTGCTCTCAGCAGATAGTGGAAGTATCCGATTCGAGGGTAAGGAGATTACAAAACTTGATGATGAACATCTCAGTCGATTGAGAAGTCGCTCGATGGGATTCATTTTCCAGAGCAGCCTGCTTCTGGATGATTTTACTGCTTTGGAGAATGTGCAGATTTCTGCCATGATCGCAGGCTCTAGCGAGAAGGAGGCTTCCCGTAAGTCTTTGGCGATGCTTGAACTGGTTGGGATGCAGGACCGTCTTGGCCACACCAGTGATCAGCTCTCCGGTGGAGAACGGCAACGGGTGGCCATTGCCAGGGCTCTGGTAAATGAACCATCACTCATCTTTGCAGATGAACCGACAGGCTCCCTTGATGAGCGGAATGCCGCGCTGGTGGAAGACTTGCTTTTCTCATTGGTAGCCGAACGAGAAGTGGCATTGATGTTGATAACACACAATCTTGCCTTTGCCAGCCGCTGTAATACCGTGTATCAACTCCATAACCGTAACGTGGAGGTACGCTCTTGAAGCAAACCCTTCTTCACCTTCTGGTACTGAGAAAACTCGGATACAAAGGGAGCAGAGCAGCAAAAAAAAGAATTATTTTCAATCTCATATTGATTACCTTGGTAGTCAGTGCTTTGATATTCGCCCAGATTTTTGTGGTATCCATGAGCAGGGGGATTGCAGATAAATATGCACTACTGGGGAATGGCCATTTGCAGATTCATGAGGCTTCCCTGGGGTCCTTGAGCGAAAAGGAAGGCGTGCTCGATGTGCAGCTGGTCGCCCAAAGCTATGCCCTGATCTATAGTCCCGAAGGCAACAAGATGGTGAGACTTAAGGGTGTTGAGGAAGGGTATTTCAATAATGCAAGGACTTCCCAGATTACATTGTTGGATGGAGTTCCCAAGGAGAGCACTACATTGGAACAGGTACTTCTGAGTACCACCCTGGCTCGTGAGCTCCAAGTAGGGATTGGTGACCGGGTTGCCCTGATGCTGGTCAGTGATGATGGGATACGTCCTCAATTCTGTGTAGTGGGCAATCTCTATGATTCAGGATATCAGGAACTTGATGCAAATCTTGCCTTTTGTGATTATGACCTAATCCATCGACTCTTCAAGGGTAGTGAAGAAACCTACTACGAGTTGTTGGTTGCACAAGGGAGCATTGAATCCTTGAAGCAGGATTTCAAGGCGGAAGGGTATGCTGTTACCTCTTGGGATGAGGAAAATTTTACAGTTGCTACGAACCTCAATACGAGCAGACAGGCTGTACTGGGTGTCATGGTTGCTGTAGCGATGCTCTGTGGATATTTCATTAGTGAATTGAGTAGGGAATTGGTTGAGGATGACAAACATCAGATTGCCATGCTCACCCTACTGGGGGCACGCCACTCCTTGATCCGCAATGTCTATTTCAACACTGTCATGATTGTGACCGTCCTCTCCATACTTGGGGGAACCCTTCTGGGTGTTCTCTTGTCGAGTAATCTTTCCCCATTGCTCAGTGCGGTCGCCGACCGATCAATTCCTTCCCTTTCCTACTATCTTCTTGAGTTTACTGTGGTCTATCCATTGGGAGACATTCTTACTATTGTATTGGTTTTACTGTTGGTAAGCGTGTTTTCAGTACAATTCAGTCTCAGACGGGTAAAACGAATTGAACCTTTGAGCTGTACACACTTTGATTAGCCGATGTTTTTCGGTATACTTGCTTTATGAATTTTGAAGTGTTTGTACTCGGGACCAGCGGCATGATGCCCCTTCCCAATAGGTTTCTTACGAGTGCCATGGTTCGTCGGAATGGAGAGCTCTTTCTCTTCGATTGCGGGGAAGGTACACAGGTTTCCCTGAAAATGCTGAATTTGAAGTGGAAAAAGATCCACTCCATCTTTATAAGCCATATGCATGCAGACCATGTCACAGGACTACCGGGCATTCTTATGCTTTCCAGTCAAGTAGACAGGGAAGAGCCATTGACGCTCTATGGACCTCCCAAACTCAAGGAGTATGTGGATACCAACCGCAGAATTCTTGATATGTACATCAACTATGAAATCATTGTGAAGACTGTGGAGCCAGGTGTGATTCTGGAAACTGAGGATTTCGTCGTACGTGCTTTTAGACTCAGTCATACCAAACCCTGCCTGGGGTATGTCATGCAGGAAAAGGACCGTCCAGGAGAATTTCATCCAGAAAAAGCCCAGGAACTTGGAATACCGGCAGGTCCCCTTTGGGGAAAACTGCAGAGAGGAGGAACTGTCACCCTAAGCGATGGCAGGGAGATTATGAGCTCGGATGTGATGGGGGAGAAGCGAGGGGGAAGGAAGTTCGCTTATGTCACTGATTCTCTCTACCTTCCTTCGATTGCCAAGGAAGTGCAGCATAGTGATCTATTGCTCTGTGAGGGAATGTTTACTTCCGATATGGAAGAGACAGCATCTGAGAAGAAGCACATGACAGCCGGCCAAGCCGCCCAGATTGCCAAAGATGCGGAAGTAGCAAAGCTTGGTCTTCTTCATTACAGCCCACGATACGGGGACAGGGAACTACGCTTCTTGCTGAAAGATGCCAGAAACATCTTTCCCAATACGATTCTGACCAAGGACCGGATGAGTTTTGAGATTCCTTTGAAAGATTAACGCTCTTCCCAGTTGCTACTGCATGCACTCTGTGCTTCGTGCAACAATTGTTCCTTGTCTACAATCCTTCCGTTTCGTGAAGCAAAGCCAAGTTGCAATGAAGAACCAGAGAACTCTTTCTGGCAACTCTCTATGATTGAGAGCGTGAATGAACGTGCTTCATCTCCATTGTAGAAAGGAAGTACCATAGCTATTTTCCCATCTTCAAGCGTAAAGCTGTAGGCAAGTTCACCACTGAGCATCATCAATTTGTTTGCTATAAGGGAAGCAGGACCTTCTGTGACTTCAATCATTACCAGCGTGAGATCATAATCCATCTCCCTGGAGTTGGCCAATTCCATCTCCAGGATAGTGTCGAAGTCAGTATTGTACATAATGTTTTCAGCCACCGGTTCAGCAATCTCTGCTTCACGTTGCGATGATTCCTGCTCAGGTTCGGCTTTTTCAAAGCGTTCAAAAATTGCTTCTTCTTCTCTGGGAACCATGGGGTTAACTGAAGCTACTGCTTGTATCTTGAGCTCTTCTTCCTCAATGGCTTCCTGCCCCTGGGTACTCTGTGGTTCCACTTTCTGTTGACTGTGCAACAGCTCATCACTATGAAGATGGCTTGGGTCGTCACCAGGAAGGGTGTAGAAGGGTTTATCATATGCATTGGGTGGTAATTTGTCGACTTGGTCGGCGTACTCTTCATCTCTTCTACGAGCTATCATAACACCAATCTCTATCATGACCAAACCGATGAGAATGGGAAACAACTTTACCAAAATGTCGTAGATTTGTTGTTGGTTGACATCATAGAGCGGCAAAAGATACCGTGAGGCAACATAGAGGCCGGCCAAGAGAAGGAATACGGTAAGGAACAGGCTCAAGAATATTTGCCGTCCATAGTGTTTATTTTCAGACATCGCCACCTCCATGCAAACTTTACACTAGTAATAATACTATAGTACCATAGTTAGTATAGTGATTGAAGGATAGCATGACAAGAAAAATACCGCTACTATTCACTTTCAGCCTAGTTTTTATCTTTTCCTTGCTCATGGCAGTATTCGGCACTGGTGGATATCTGCATAATCGTGCTTTGCAGGATGAGATAGCGCGACTTTCTTATGAAGAGACTATTCTTTCCTTGCAGGTTGACTCCCTCGAACGCCAGAGGAATGAAGCAACCAGTGAGGATGCACTGAGGGATGCTGCTTTCAAATATGGGTATCAGAGTGAGGGAGAACAGGTATATTACTTCATTGACGAGGAAGAGGGTTCTCTCTCCCATGAAAATAGGGATATGTTGATTGTTGAATCTGCACAATCGCCGGCTTTTACAGGAATTCCTACCATTTATCTAGCACTTGCCTCCCTATGCATGGCATCGTTGATTACGCTATGCTATACATGGATGAAAAAACAGCGGAGGCGAATCTATGAGTAGAACGAGTGAGGAAGCAGACCTCCTCTATAAATCAGAACCAGATACCTTGGATCGATGTGTGATCCATCTTCAGGAGGATAACCTCATGATCCTTCCCTGTGACACAATCTATGGTCTGAGTGGAAAAGTTGATACAACACTGCAAAAACTGCGTGCACTGAAAGAGCATATAGGGCAACAGCAGTTCGCCATCCTCTCTACCCTTGAGCAAGCGCATCAGCTGTGTATTGTTCCGGAGGTGCTCCAAGATCATTGGCCTTGCGCCCTTACCTGCATACTCCCCAATAGAAAGGGAGAAGGGAGCAGTGCTGTCCGGGTCCCTGACGATCCATTCATACAAGAGTTGCTTACACGCCTTGGTTCTCCAATCTACTCAACTGCAGTAAATCCCAATGAGTATTTCATAACCAATATCACTGACATCATCTTCACATATAAAGAAAAAGTGCAGGCCATTGTCGTGGATCCAAAGCGACAGCGAAATACTCCCTCCACCTTGATCGATTGCACGACAACTCCCTACACCTTGTTGCGCTGTGGGGACTATGATGCGTCCTCGCTGCTTCTTTAAAGCTGTATTTTCCTTGCTTCCATGTAATAACGCTTCTCATTTGCCTCTCCCATGGAGAAGGTTTTTCTTGGCAGAGCGTTATCCCTGATGATTGAATCAAAGAAGGTGGCCTTGGAGACTTCTGGTAGGATGAGTCCTATGTTGCCTTCCTTGCTACCCAAGGTAGCGGTAACTTCCTTGCCGTGGATATAGTCCACACTGGCTAGTTTCTGTTCAAGCAACGAGTCGATGATCAATTGCAGCGTGCCTGCAGCGATAGAGGCCTTTGGCTCGGTAAGTTTGTAAAGATGATAGCCTTGCTTGTTACAGAATCCGAACTTCTGAATTCCATCTGCTTTGTTGATTGCCGAGTCAAGGGAATTTAGGTCGGAGGCTTTTTCTGTTTCATAGTGTGAACAGACTTTGGAGAGTTCCTTTTCAAAGGTATGTTGGTCAAGTCCGAAAAGCACACGGTGAATTGGTTCGAACTTCAATCCCTCATCAAAAATATTTTCCAGTTCAACCAGTGCATAGCGTGCAGGATGGTGTTCTCGCTCTTCTGGTGAGAGTGTTTTTTGTATATCCATCCAACAGCTCTTTGCCGTTGCCAGGCTATGGTTGCCGTCACCCATGGCGTAGAGTAGGGGATTGTCTTGGGGGAGGGCTTCAAGCATCCCTTCCAATGCCTCAGCAATCTTCAGCATAGCTTCATCAGTATCGACAACCCAAGCTTTCAAAGTACCACCACCAGCCATCAGATCGGTTTCATACGCAAGCGGGAGCTGTTCTCTTTTTCTCGCAAGTGGTTCAATGACGGAACGCTTCTCATCATTGATCAAGACCATGATATGGGGAAGCTCAAGTGGAGCGTTTTTCCTGATTTCTTTTCTGGGCGGGATTCTGGAGAGAATGGTTCCCTCGGTTGCCCTGATCAGGCTACGAGAATCTGGAGCATAGTCATATTGGTCTAGGTCCAGGGCTACAAGCAGTCCCCAACGACCGATCTTGCTAGATGGAGTGGTGCGGTGTACCAGGAAGAAGGCATCTTTATAGACGGTGAAGAGATTCTGTTGCATGTATTGCTTCATGGTAGCATTGATTGTTTCAATCCTTTTCTCGGGATGTGCTTCCCCAAGGTATACTTCAGGGTAAATGAGATTGAGTGTGGATGGATTATCTCCTACCAGTTGTTTCACCTGTTCCCAATATTCAGGTTCTGAAGTATACTGGTCACAAGCAACTACTGCCCATTTTGAGAGATCTACTGTTGCTTTTGGTATCATGATGTCTGCGCGTTTGAGCGCAACCTTCTCGAGATGCTGATTTACGTTGGACATATTCATTCCTCTTTTATTTATGAATGTGGTAATATACTATGATAATATTGACAAATCCGCAACATAAAGTGAGCGATTATGAGTAAAGCTATAATATTTACCGGTGGTGGAGCCCCTTCCAGGCTCCCTGATGATCTCCTAGAGACCGGTGACATGGTAATTGCGGCGGATAGTGGATATGAGGCTGCAAAAGCCTTGGGAATTCCTGTTTCTCTTTGTCTTGGGGATTTCGACTCTACTCGTCTGTTCTCCGAAATACGCCATCTTAACCATGAGAAGAGTCTTTCCGATAAAGATGAGAGTGATACTGAGCTTGCGCTACGAAAAGCTTCCTCCCTTGGTTTTTCCAACTATATATTGGTTGGCGGGGGAGGGTTCCGGATGGACCACCTCTTTTCTACCTATAGTCTTTTTGACCAGTATGGTCCCCCTTCTGCCTGGTATACCACCTATGAAAGCCTGTTCCTGGTAGGCACGTTTCATCGATTTGAGATTTTGAATCCACCACAGACAGTGAGTTTTATTCCTGCAAGTTTCACCAAAGAAGTACGGGTTACTGCGAAGCAGTTGCAATGGCCGCTTAGTCACTATGCACTTTCTATGGCAACTATTTCTTTGTCCAACCGAGCGGAATCACCTGTACTGGACGTGTTTACCTCTGGGGAAGGAAAGCTCTTCGTATGTTTCCCGGTTGCAGACAAGCTATCATAGGTGATACCATCAACGTATGTTGCAGACACGGCGCTTGCTGGCATTTTCCAGCCGGGTACATACGTATACACTCTTGCTCTATCTCTTCTTTTTCTTCATATATATAGCAAGTAGTTTTTTCGCCGTAAGTCAGGATTTTGTAAATCTGTTGCATTTTTCCCTCTATCTGATCAGCTGGACCAGTTTGTTATTTGGCTTCTGGATTCTGGTTTTCTCTCTCTTGGTTTGGGTCGGGGATCGAATGTTTCCTACTTCTGCTATGTTGCTCACTATTCTCAGAATGCTGGCCATATTTGCATTGAGCCTTATTGTAGGATTGCTTGAGCATGTGATTACGAGGGGAATTACGATAGGATGATTTTTCAAAACACTAGTATTAGGAGTGACCATGGAATTGCCATCTACCATCAGTGCTATCAGGGGAGCCATCTGTGTACAGGATGATGTGCCTGAGCAAATCGAAACCGCAGCTGCAACACTCTACCGCGAAATACTTGCACTCAATGCATTGCAGGAAAATGAGGTAGCCTTTCTACTGATTACCCAAACCAGTGACCTGAAGAGCCGGAATCCAGCCACAGGATTAAGAAAGGCTGGATATTGTGCCCTCACTCCTTTGTTTTGCATGCAGGAACTTGAGATTGAAGGAATGTTGGAAAAAGTCATTAGGATGATGGTTGTAGTACACCATCCGATGGAAAAAACAGTACCTGTATTTATGCATGGTGCAGAAATGCTCCGCCCTGAGTTTGCCCACCCCTCCTTGTAAGAGGAGAGGGCAATTATTTTTTGGCATCAAAATGTAAATTTACAATTAAATATATGAAATATGTAAATAGCAATGCTATAAAATATATGAAGATAGAAACATTTATATATAATAGATTGTATAAATATTGCATAAAACACCAATATACTGCATAATCTATGATAATTTACACTTGTACGTTAGGAGGCTTTATGAAACACAAGTTGCTTGTTCTCTTTCTCTTGCTTTTGTCCATCTCCATGCTCTGGGGCGCTGGAAACTCAGAATCGGTAGATGCTTCGTATCCTACAAAACCGATTACCATGATTGTTCCCTATGGAGCAGGAGGAACCACTGATATTAGTGGCAGACAACTGGCTGTCCAACTGGAAAAGCACCTCGGAAAGAGCATAACGGTCATAAATCAAGGTGGTGCAAGCGGTTCCATTGGTGCTCGTACCGTTCTAGATGCCAAGAGTGATGGATATACTGTCCTCTTCACAGCTGAATCATTGGGAACCCAGAGGGTAATGGGACTGAGTGAGATGAGTTATGATGATTTCACCCCAATCATGGTTGCGGTCAATGACCCAAAGGTAATTGTTGTGGGGAAAGACTCAGCATATGAAACGCTCCAAGACCTGGTTGATGACATCAAGAATCGCCCCGGGAAGGTGAAGATGAGTTACACCGGACCAGGTGGATCAGGGCACGTACAGGCAATGATATATGGCAAGTTCGGGATGGAAATGGCTCTTACCGCATACCCCGGTGGTGCAGACTGCATCCTTGCTGTATTGGGAGATCAAGTGGATTTCACCAACTCGAACTACTCAACAGTTACCGGATATTTGGAAAGTGGGGACTTGAAGCTGCTGGGTATTTCTGCTCTCGACCGGCTGGAAGCACACCCAGATGTTCCTACCCTTGGAGAGATTCTCCCTGGTTCAGAACGTTATCTCTCCAATCCGTTCACCCCGCTTTCTCTCTTGGTGGACAAGGATGTTCCCCCCGAAGTGGTGACCATTCTACGCGATGCAGCCAAGAAAGCAGTACAGGAACCTGCTTGGAAGGAGTTTGTCGTCAAGAACTCCCTGGACAAACTCTATGAGAAGTATCCTGATGAATCGTCGATGCGGAAGTTCTACAAGGATTGGGAGTCCCTGGTTTCCTGGATGCTCTACGATAGTGGGGTAGCCAAATTCAGTCCTGCAAAGTTTGGGATTGAGAAATCACAATACTAATGACATTGAGGCTTATTGCAAGGAGTCATCATGGAAGAAACACAGCAATCAAGAAGTGGAGCATATTCGCGAATCGAAGGATTCATATTTCTCCTGGTATCCCTCTGTGCCATCGTCTATTCGCTGGTGGAGCATCAACGGGCAAAGGTAGTATGGCAACAGTCTCCCTATCTGTTCCCCCTTCTTGTTGCAGTGTTTCTGCTTCCCTTGTCGCTTTCACTGCTTCGTTCGGCAGGCAAAGAGAACAAAGACGGCGCACCTCTGTTGTTCTTGGTGCGTGACACTGTTGTGGTAGCGCTAGGAACGGTGGTCTATGTCATAGTGATGCCCCACCTCACATTCCTTGTCTCTACGGTCTTGTTCCTCTTCGCTTTGTTCTTCTACCTTGGAGAGCGAAGGTATCTCTTGATCAGCTTGCTCTCTGTAGGGTTTACCTCTCTGATGTATCTCCTGTTTGGAAAGCTATTGCATGTAATGCTTCCATAGGAGGAGGGGAAAATGGATATGTTTCTTGGAATTTTTTCCTATGCAATCAATATGCAATTTGTATTGCTCGTCTTATCTGGTTCGCTTGCCGGCCTTTTTGTAGGTTCCATCCCTGGTTTGTCAGTTTCCATGGCAACAGCACTCTTGGTGTCAATTACCTATTCATGGCAGACCACCAATGCTATTGCCACCATCATGGGTGTCTATGTGGTTGGTGTGTTCAGTGGAGCACTCTCGGCTATCCTGATCAATATCCCTGGGGCACCATCATCAGTAGTGACCACCCTAGACGGATTCCCCCTTGCAGAAAAAGGAGAGGCTTACAAGGCTTTAATCTATGCAGTGCTCTACTCCTTCATAGGGACGCTTTTTGGATTCCTCGCATTGGCTGTTTTAGCCAAGCCAATATCCTCTGTAGCATTGAAATTCACCCCAATGGATTATTTCCTTCTAGCTACCTTCGGCCTGACCACTGTCGGTTCCCTTACCACAAAGCATTTTGCAAAGGGGCTCATCAGTGCCTGTCTTGGCCTCTTCTTCAGCATGGTCGGTATCGACTCGGTAATGGGGACCGCCAGGCTGACTTTTGGTATCGAGAATCTGCAGGCAGGAATTAATATCGTCCCCGCCTTGGTTGGTCTCTTCGGCTTCTCAGAGGTGTTGATGGTCATTTCTACCAGTCTTGAAGGGGGGAATGTTCCCTCCCTTTCGCATAAGAAGCTGAAGACCAGGGAACTGCTGCGCCATACTCCAATCTCTCTCTGGTATGCAACCATCGGGGTTGTCATTGGTGCCTTGCCTGGAGCGGGAGGACCTGTTGCAGCTTTCCTTGCCTACAGTCAGGCAAAAAAATTAGTAAAAAACCCTTCGGTTCCCTTTGGAGAGGGCGCAATTGAGGGCATTGTTGCCAGTGAATCAGCCAACAATGCCTGTATTGGCGGGGCTATGATCCCTATGCTGACTCTTGCAATTCCAGGGGATGCCGTTACCGCAATCATCCTTTCGGTTTTCTATGTCCATGGACTGCGGCCTGGCCCAATGTTCATCAAGACCAGTGCACCAATGTTCCATGCAATTCTTGCTGGTGGTTTCATTGGTAGTATTTTCCTCTTGGTTCTGGGATTGCTGGTCGCCCCGAGGATCAGTAAAATCATTACAGTACCCAAGCGGATTCTTCTCCCCTTGGTTATCGTCCTCTGCATAATTGGTTCCTTCGCTACGAACAACAGGATGTTTGATGTATATCTGATGCTCTTTTTCGGAGTCTTGGGCTTCTTTATGCGGCGTCGTTCCTACTCGGTTGCTCCCATGACGCTTGCCATCGTGTTAGGAGGAATGATGGATTCCAACTTCAGAAGAGCTATTTCCTTGGCTTCCAGCGAAGATGCCTTTTTAGTGGCACTGCTGGGAAGACCCATTACATTGGTCTTGCTCTCCTTGGTTATCTTGACCTTGCTCTCCAACAGCAGGGCTTTGAAGCGATTCATACGTAAGAGAAGGATGTGATATATGCATGTACTTGTTAAGCCTGGTTCCTTGCATGGAAGTCTCCAGGTCCCAGGTTCCAAGAGCCACACTATCCGTGCTGTACTGTTGAGCTTGCTCTCTGAAGGACAGTCGATTATTTACAACCCCCTTTGCAGTGGGGATGGCTTGAGTGCCCTCTCTGCTGCAAAGGCTTTTGGTGCAATGGTTGAAGAGCAAGAAGGGTATTGGGTTATTCAGGGGAAAGGGAGCGCTTTGGCTGTTCCTGAGGATTGTATCAATACAGGAAACTCAGGTACCACCACCTGTTTCTTTTCTTCCGTTGCTGCCTTGGTTGATGGATGGACTGTGATCACAGGTGATGAACAGATTCGCAGACGCCCGATCAAACGCTTGGTTGATTCGCTGAACACTCTTGGAGCGACTGCTTTCCTCACTCGTGGGGGTCAGGAGGCTCCTCCTGTAGTAATAAAGGGAATCATGAGGGGGGGGAAGGTTACAATCAATGGAAATAACAGCCAATATGTTTCGAGCCTTTTGCTCTCTTGCCCATTGGCAGAGGGAGATACAGAAATCCTTGTTGAGGACCCTTTGGAGACTCCCTATGTACAGATTACCCTTGACTGGATGCATCGGTATGGGATTTCGGTCGAGAAGCGAGATGATTACACCAGGTTTTACATCAAGGGAGGCCAACACTATCGTCCAGGGAGGTTTACTGTTCCCGCAGATTTCTCTGCAGTAGCGTTTCCCTTGGTTGCAGCTGTTCTCAGTGACTCTGACTTACTCCTGACGTCACTTGATTTCCAGGACAGCCAGGGGGATAAGCGAGTAATTGAGATTCTAAGAGCCATGGGTGCCAATGTGGTAAAACATGAGGAAGAGGGGACTCTCTCTGTACAGGGAGGTGCAACCTTGCACGGTGGCGTAACGATTGATCTTGGTGATATCCCTGATGCATTGCCAGCCCTCGCTGTTGCCGCTACTCAGGCACATGGAGTCACTACCTTCACCAATCTACGTCATGTCCGACAGAAAGAGACTGACAGGGTTGCTGAGATGGCAACAAAGCTGAACGCATTGGGTTGCAATCTGGAGGTAGGTGAGGACTCTCTTGTCGTGAGGGGCCCTATTAAGGTGAGAGGGGGAGTGGTTTCCTCCTCCCATGACCATCGTATTGCGATGGCAATGGTGGCTCTTGGCCTGTCTACAGAGGAAGGATTGGTTGTTGAGGATGCAGCGTGCGTTTCTGTCTCTTTCCCGGGCTTTTTCGATGCCTTTCGCAACTGTGGAGCAGAAATAAGGGAGATGGATGGATGCATAGGAAGAAGATAACAATTACTGATGTCGCCAAGGCTGCAGGGGTTTCCATTGCTACCGTGTCAAGGGTTGTGAACCATGTCAATCGTGTGGAACCATCTGTAGCCAAACGGGTACGTGAGGCAATATATACGTTGGGGTATGTCCCCAAAAAACCCAATCATCCCAATGCTGTGATAGCGCTGGTAGTTCCCAGTCTGGAAAATCCGTTCTTCTCCTTGGTTGTTGAAGGAATCCTTTCCAGGGCCAACATCGAGGGGGAAACACTCCTGGTATTCTCTTCAGAAGGAAGCGCTGTCCAGGAAAAAAAGAATCTTCATTGGGCTGCCAAGCTTGGGGTGGATGGGCTCTTGTTCTGTCCGCTCAGTGACACTTCTGCTTCATTGCTGCCTGCCTTGTTTGCAATTTCCACTCCGGTTGTGATCATCTATCGGCACGATTACTGTGATTTCGCAAGTCATATCTACTATGACAATGAGATGGGAGGGTACCTTGCAACTAAGTACCTGCTGAAGGCAGGTCATCGTCAGATTGCCTTTTTTGCGAGTTTCTGGGGTGATAAACCCTCTGATCTACTCAATTTTCATGATAGGAGACTCATGGGTAGTTATTCCTCCCTCGACCGTCTGAAAGGGTATCAGAATGCATTGGAAGAGTATGGGGTGACGGTTCACAGGGAGCTGCTTTGCAGTACAGGGTATACCTATGAGAGCGGGTATGCCATGACCAGGCATTTTCTCTCTTCATTATGTGATTTCACTGCAATCATCTGTTGCAATGATTCAGTAGCCGCTGGGGTATTGCAAGCACTCAGGGAACAGAACATAGAGGTTCCCAGGCAAGTGTCTGTGATAGGGTACGATGCATCCTTCCTCAGCGACATCACCCGTCCTTCCTTGAGCAGTGTCCATCAGGATCCGAAGGTATTGGGCCGTACTGCATTCGATCAGCTGCAAGCAAGACGGAGTGGAGAGGGGAAAGCTGATGTCATCCTTAAGCCAAATCTCGTTATAAAGAGTTCAACAGGACAATGTGAAAACAAGGAACAAAGGCCATCATACGATGGCAAAACAGGCCAAAAGGCATGAACCAAAGTGAAAGCCGGCCTATCTATACCAGCCGGCTTCCCTGACAAATCTATTTGGAATAAAGTTCGACAACCGCTGATTCTGTGACATCGTAATCGATGTCACTTCTCTTCGGTAAGGTGACAACTTTTCCTTCCAGTTTCTCTTCATCAAACTCCAGCCATGCAGGGATTTTCCTGTTCTGCGCAAGTTTACGTAATCTCAACGCCTGCTTGCTTTTTTCATGGACTGAAATCACATCCCCTACTTTCAGGGTGACGGAAGGGATACCCACTCGTCTCCCATTCAGCATAAGATGGCCATGGTTGATCAGTTGCCTGCCTTCCCTTCGGGTAGTTGAGAGCCCTAGCCGGAATATCACATTATCAAATCGAAGCTCAAGCAAGGTGAGCAAATTTTCTCCGGTTATTCCACCGATTTTCTCAGCTCTTGCATAGATGAGCTTAAATTGCTTTTCGAGTACACCATAGATGAAACGAAGTTTTTGTTTCTCTATGAGTTGTCGTGCATACACGCTTTGTTTGCGTCGCCGGGTTGTTTTTGTTCTCCTAATGCTGGGTTTATGGGAATATCCCAAAACCAGGGGATTGATTCCGAGATAATCGCATCGCTTGAAAACAGGAGTTCTCGATATTGCCATAGTGTATTAGTACCACCTAATTATAGTATATTATTAGCCAATGCTAACAAATACTATCTATAACAAATATTTCTATGTAATGCAAGATATCAGCGCACAACTGAGAATGATTAGCAGGGTAGGCATAGCTAATACGGCAGGCCGCAAGACAAACAAATGAGGCACACCATTATGGTATGCCCCTCTTTGAGCCGACTGTCAGGATTGAACTGACGACCCCGAGATTACAAGTCACGTGCTCTACCGCTGAGCTAAGTCGGCTTTAACTCTGTGCACTATATCGAGAGAGAAACGATCTGTCAAGAACTCCAGCGAAATGGCCTTACAATGGGAGATATTAAGAATTTTACCGAAGCAGGTTGACAAAAGAATGCAGAGTTTGTAATGTACCAATGTCTTTTTGGCATGGAGAGGTTCCCGAGTGGCCAAAGGGGGCAGACTGTAAATCTGTTGGTTATACCTTCGAAGGTTCGAATCCTTCTCTCTCCACTTGGAGGCCTTCTTCTTTGAGGAAGGCCCTTTTCCTGTCTGTACCGTGAAAAAGGGGTATTGATGAGTTGTTTCTATGAGGATGGCTTACGGTTTTCTTGTGTAGATGGTTGCCGTTATTGTTGCAGCTGTGAACCGGGGTATGTGTTTCTCTCGCAACCAGATTTGGATCGACTTTGTGCCCATACAGGAATGGATGAGCAAGCATGTATAGAAACCTATTGTCGGATTGTTGCTATGGGTGCTTTCTCCATGATTAGCTTGAAAGAAAAACAGAACTACGATTGTGTGTTTCTGAACGAAAGGGGTTGTTCAGTGTATGAAGGACGCCCCAGGCAGTGCAGAACCTATCCGTTCTGGATGAGTATACTGGAGAGTGAGGAACGCTGGGAAGAGGAAAAGAAGTCATGTCCGGGAATCGGAAAGGGGAGACTCTATACCAAAGAGGAGATTGATGGGCTTTTGGAGATAGATCTCAAACAGACCCCGATCATACGGGATTAGGAAACGCGATGGCAAAGATTTCGGAATCGGTACTTGAACAGATCAAGGCACGAATCCAACTCAGTGAAGTTGTATCCGATTATGTTACCTTGAGTGCCAGGGGAGGAAGGCTTTGGGGCCTCTGTCCATTCCATCAAGAGAAAACTCCGTCCTTTTCCGTAGTTGATGAACAAGGTTTCTACTATTGTTTCAGTTGTAAGAAAGGCGGATCGATGTTCGACTTCCTCATGGAGATGGAGAAGGTGAGTTTTGTCGAGTCGGTAAAGATGCTGGCAAGAAGGGCAAACATTGAGCTGGCTGATGAGACTGAAGAGGACCGTAGTAAACGGAGTTTGAAAGAGACACTGTATGAGTTGTACGACAAGATTGCTGGTTCATTCCATTACCTTCTGGTCAACTCCAAGCAGGCTGAACATGCACGAATGTATCTGAAAGAACGCAACGTCAGCGAAGCAATGTGGGAACGCTTCAATCTCGGCTATGCACCCTCCGATGGGTATTGGCTTTATGCCTTTCTTCGTAAGCATCATTACAGCGATGACCTGCTCAAGCAAAGCGGTCTTTTCGGCCAGAACAATCCCAAGTTTCCGCTTTTCCGAGACCGATTGATGTTTCCCATTCGCAACTGGCAGGGAAAGACAGTAGCTTTTGGTGGCAGGGACCTTTCCAATACATCCAAAGCCAAGTACATCAACACTCCAGAGACGGTAATATACAGCAAGAAGCACAACCTTTTTGGCTTGTATGAAGCGCTTGATACCATCAAGAAAAGTCAGAAAGCAATACTATGTGAAGGAAATTTTGATGTGGTTGCTCTGCATCAGAGCGGGTTTACCAATGCGATGGCCCCCTTGGGTACTTCCTTTACCGAGGATCAGGGTAAGTTGCTCAGAAGATACTGTACTTCAGTACAAATTCTCTTCGATAATGACCGAGCAGGACAGAGTGCAACACAGAAAGCGTTGGTCATTGCCCAGGATTTCGGTATGGAGAATTCGGTGCTTACACTCAAAGGTGCAAAGGATGCCTCAGAGTTGGTGCAGGAAAAAGGGGAAGAAGCTTTGCAAAATGAGCTGCAACATGCAGTTCAAGGGTTTCATTATCTTGTAAACAATGCGGTAAACCAGTATGATACACTGACGCCAAAGGGCAAAACCTCTGTATTTCATGCGGTTCGGCCATACTTGGACGTCACACAGTCGTCTATTGAGAAACAGGATCTGATAAAAACCCTGGCTTCAATATTGAATGTTGACGAGTCGTCAATTCTTGACGATTATTCACGTAGGGAGCGGGTTATAGAGAAACCGGCTGACAGAAATGAGGAGGGGCAAATCCGGGCGCTGAATCCAGCGACCATTTCTGTTGACTTGTATGCAATGCTGACTCTGGTCAATAATAGGGATTTGTACGTACAAACTCGATACAAATTGGCTGTTGAGGATTTGGAGGACCGTGAGGCTGAAGCCCTGTACGATGTACTGGAGGAAGCCGCTCGGGAAGATGTTGGAAAGCATGATGAGTACATCCTGCAGATGATTGAGGACCCGCAGCTACGTAGTGACGTGGCATCATCCTTTGCCATGGAGGAGTTTCGCTTGGCACCGGTGGAGGTTCTGAGTGAAGCAGTGAATCGTATTCAACTGCGTAATTACGAGAAGCGTCGTTTGAGCAATAAACGACTTTTGGATATTAGTCTTCAGGATGGTACTGAGGATGAAGGGATAGAAGAACTGCTTCGGGAGAAAACTGAGATTGATGCTAAGATAGCACAACTTAAGCGTACTCTTGGACAGGAGATGTAAACAGGGTAGGTAAGAAATACAGATGCTTGATGAAACCATTTCGCAGACCATTCTCAAAGACATGGTAGCGCGCTCAGCAGAGACCGGACAGGTAACCAAGGACGAGATACGCAATGCACTCGGGCCGAAATATGCCACGGATGAGGCTGTTGATGAAATCATGCAAACGCTCAGTGAACTGGAAATTGACGTTACAGAGAGCGAGGATACCCATGTTGCCGGTGTCTTCCCAGATGGTCCGAGTCCCGACGAAATCGATGCTGATGATCTTAATGAAGATCAAGATGATCTTCTTGACGATGATGAGAGCATCACCGTTGATGATTTGATTGAACGTTTCCCTGATGAACACACCAAGGACGATGATGAGAAATCCAAGAAGAAAGCAAAGCATGAATCAGACTCTGATGTTGACGATGACGATGATTCGCTTGATGAAGATGAAGATGAAGAAGATTCTATAAAGAGTGACTGGACCGCCGTAAGTACCGATGATGACTCGGTTGGGAGCGGTGAGCGGTTTGTAGACATATCCAGCCTGGAAGAGCGCGATGGAGAGAGTGATCATAGCAGACACAATACCATCCTCGGTACCGACAAGAGCGATACCAGTGGGGATGACCCCATACGCTTGTATCTTAGGGAGATTGGAAGGGAAAACCTTCTGACTGCTGAACAAGAGGTCGAGCTGAGCAAGAAGATGGAAGATGGTGCCTTGATCATCAAGGAAGTCATCCAGGAAAGTGGTGTCATGATCACCCGTTTCTATGAAATCTTCAAGACATTGAATTTAAAGATTGAGGGACAGGAAGAAGAATACAACGCGAAGGATTATAAGGAACTTGTTACCGTACAGAAACGCTTCAATCAGTTCTACAAGGAGCCTTTGAAGGAAGTTCAGGCTGGATTGAAGAACTATATGGGCAAGAAGGAGCAGATGATCAGCACGGGCGAAGATGTCTTGCGCGATGAGGGGCTTCTGAAATCGAGAAATGTTTTACTCAAGAAGCTTGGAAAGATAGATTTGCAGCCTGAGGAGATTACTTCTTTTACCCATGACTTCATTGATGCAGAGAATAGAATTCGTTCGTACAAAGAGAAAAAGCAGCAACTGGAAAACAAGTTGCACATAACCAATCCCAAGGAACTTCGTCAACTAGGTCGTGATCTTGCGACTCAAGGCAAGAGCGTCATCATTGAAGAAGAACTTCATCTCAGCAGTGATACAATCAAGGACTTGATCAGGGAGTTGCAACTCACTGAAAAAGACCTGAAACAGATAGAGTACCAGTTTGAAGATACGTGCGAGAATATCCTGATTCATTCAACCAAGATTAAATATGGGCAGAAGATGATGAAGGATGCGAAGGACCGGCTGATCAGGGCAAACTTGCGTTTGGTAGTCTCCATTGCAAAAAAATATACCAATCGTGGTTTGCATTTCTTTGACTTGGTCCAGGAAGGCAACATCGGATTGATCAAAGCTGTCGAGAAGTTTGAGTACCGCAAGGGTTTCAAATTCTCAACGTATGCCACTTGGTGGATCCGTCAGGCAATCACACGTTCGATCAGCGATCAAGCTCGAACCATCAGGGTTCCCGTGCACATGATAGAGCAGATCAACAAGGTGGTAAGGGAGTCGAGGATGCTCATGCAATCACTGGGTCGAGAACCAACTGATGAGGAAGTGGCAGAGAAGCTTGGTTGGACCGAACTCAAGGTCAAGGCAGTCAAGAATGTTGCCCGTGAGCCAATTAGCCTTGAGACTCCAGTAGGTGAGGAAGAAGACTCCTTGCTAAGCGATTTCATTGAAGACAAGGAAGTGGAGAATCCAGCCACACAGACTGCCTATGCACTTCTGCAGGAACAGCTGAAGGACGTCTTAGCCACACTGCCGGCACGAGAGCAGGAAGTACTGAAAATGCGATTCGGACTTGATGATGGTTATTCATTGACACTTGAGGAAGTTGGGTTGTATTTTGAGGTGACAAGGGAACGTATCCGCCAGATTGAAGCCAAAGCTTTAAGAAGACTTAGACACCCCAAGCGAAGTAGGAAATTGAAAGATTTCATTTGAGAGATACAGGGAGAAGATGATGGAAGAAGCAGAAGTATTTGCACGACTCAACCAGCTGCAGGAAGACCTTAGTGACCGGTTTGCGCTTGAGGATGAGATTGTCAAGTTGCCGAGGGATTTAAAGGTCAAGCAGGAGTTGCTGGACAAAATCAACCTTGAATATATTGAGGAACATACGAGAAGTGAAGCTGCCAAGAGTGATCTGAAAAGCCTTCACATCCAGTATGATGATGCAGTATTGGCTCGTGAAAACTCTGAGAAGCAGATGGAGTTGATCAGCACGCAGCGTGAATTTGAAGCGTTGGAAAAAGAAATCAAGGATGCTGCAGCCAAAGAACAGAGCTTGCTCAAGCAGTTGCATGTAAAAGAGAAGCAGGTCAATGAGTATAGTGAACGGCTTACCGAGAAAGAGCAACTGATGTCACTCCAAAAGCAGGAAGTCGATAGTGAGGCAAGTAAGATTGAAGCCCTGCTCGATGAAAAGCGGAAACAGCTTGAAGCACTGGAGAAGAAATGCCTCAATTATATTAGTGGAGATATTGATGAAGACCTCTACAACAAGTTCTGCAATATCGTAAAGAACAAGAAAGGCAAGGGTATCGTTCCAATCCATGGGCTGGTATGCCAAGGTTGTCATATTGTTCTTCCGAATCAGTTTGTCAATGAGGTGAGGGAAGAAAAGGAAATTGAATTCTGCCCGTATTGCAGTCGTATTCTCTTTTATGAGGAAACAGAGGGTGCAGAAGAGAAGTTCCGAAAGCATGTTGAAGATGTCGATATCGAGGAAGGCGGTCTTTCCGATTTTGTCGATAGCAGCGAGTTTGACGATTTGCTCTAGGTTTTTTCAAGGTAAGCTAGATGATCGCGGGTGGCCAATGGCCGCTTGAGGAAAGTCCGGGCTCCATAGGACATGACGCCGGGTAACACCCGGGAGCGGTAACGCTATAGAGAGCGCCACAGAAAAAATACCGCCGGTTTTCCGGTAAGGGTGAAATGGTGGGGTAAGAGCCCACCGCACCACTGGTAACAGGGGTGGCAGGGTAAGCCTCGTCAGGAGCAAAACCAAGCAGCAGGTGGGTGGTCCGCCCTGATCCTGCGGGTCGGTTGCTAAAGATTCTTGGCAACAAGGATCTTGGATAGATGATCATCACAAACAGAACCCGGCTTATTGCTTGCCTTGTTTTATGATAGACAGGAGAACAGAGGATGAAGAAAACACAATGGTGGAAGCTCCTTCTGTTCTCTTTTTTTCTTGTTTTGCTGCTTTCCTCCTGTGCTGAAGACACTCCATTATTACAAGAGCTTGCACAACACGGGGAATGGGATGCTTTATATCATGCTGCAAAAAAAGACTTCAGTGAAACCTATCGTAGTGGAAGCCTCTATTATATAGCACTTGCCCAAACAGAGAGAGGAGACGATGCATCAGCCTTGCGGAGCCTGGAGCTTTACCAAGAGATGACTGGAGAATCGGGAGCCAGCATAGCTGCCCGGAATCTGATGCTTATACTTGCAGAACGTACCGGGGATGCAGAGATGGTCGTACAGCAAGCAGCCCTTCTTGATGAGATGGGGGTGCTTGGAACTCAGGGTGCCAAGGCATATTATCAGGCACTTATGACCTTAGGTCACGATAAGGAAGCAGGATTGGTATTTGCAACCTATCTCAGGGAACAGCTGAATAGGAGTGAATATGCACTGTTGCTTCTGGAAGCAGAAGCGCCTCTTGAGAAAGTCAGGGATGCGCTTGGTGAGTTGGAAAATGGGGAGGTAGTGTCACTTTTTGCCATCGTTGCATCCAGACAGCCTTCATCAACGTGGGCACAGACGTTAGTAAGCCTTGCCCAGGAGTATGAACAGGTTGAGCTGACTCCTCAAGAAAGACAAGTGCTGTATACTTCTTTGGCTACACTTTGTACACAAGCCGATTTTAGGGTTCTGGCGAACAAGTACCAGACCTTGTCGCAAGAATGAATACGTATAGAAAGGATTGAGAATGAATATACTTGAGGTATTAGCCGACGATCTGGTACTGGTGGCGCAACCAAGCCGATACACCGGTGGAGAGTTTCACTATGGAAACAAGGACATGAAAGCTGTGGATTTCCATGCAGCAATCTGTTTCCCCGATCTCTACGAGATAGGGATGAGTAACAATGCAGTGAGAATTCTCTATGATCTTCTGAACCGGATGGATCACGTACATTGCGATAGGGTATTTTCCGTTGCTCCCGATTTTGAGGAACTGCTGAAAAAGAAACAGATTCCCTTGTACACCTTGGATCTACATAAGCCATTGCATGAACTGGATCTACTGGGTATTTCATTGGGGTATGAACTCTGTGCTACCAATGTACTTCAGGTGCTTGAGCTTGGCCATATTCCCTTGAGGAGTAAGGATCGTGGGGATGAACATCCTATTGTCCTTATGGGAGGGCCTGCGGTAACCAATCCGTTGCCGTTCTCCCCATTTGTGGATTTTGTCTATATAGGCGAAGCAGAAGGTGGTTTTGAGCAGGTTGTTGAGGCAATCAGGAAAGCCAAAGCGTTGGGCCAAGGGAGGAAGGAGATCATCAAGAAGCTCGAGGAATTACCGTTCCTTTGGTCTCCAGAGAAGAAGCGAGCCCTCCGATTCATCGACGACTCCTTTGGCATCAAGCGTGATGCACGATACCAGTATTATGTGGTTCCCTCATTCAAGGTTGCTCAGGACAATGGCGTTGTGGAGATCATGAGGGGATGCCCCAATGGATGTAGGTTCTGTCATGCGGGACAATATTACAAACCGTATCGGCAGAAACTCTATGAGACCATCAAGGAAGAGGTAAGCCATTATGTTGATACATTAGGTTACCGGGAGGTGACGCTCAGTTCCCTCTCTAGTGGCGACCATCCGTACATCAAGGAGATAATTGAGACACTCAATGCGGAGTTTTCCCCAAAACATATCTCGTTTGCCCTGCCTAGCCTGAAGGTTAACTCGTTCTCCCTGGGAATTCTTGAGCAATTGAGCGAAGTACGTAAAAGCGGACTGACCTTCGCCATCGAGACCCCGAAGGAGTCCTGGCAGCTTGCGATGAACAAGCCAGTCCCACTTGAACAGGTCATCGGTATTGCCAAGGAAGCAAAGAGTAGAGGTTGGAAACTTGCTAAATTCTACTTCATGATCGGCCTTCCTTTGGTTGATCGAGAAGAAGAGAACCAGGCGATTGTAGACTACCTTGGTGCAATCTGGGATGAGACACACATACGGATGAATATCAATATCGGTACATTCATCCCCAAGCCACACACTCCATTCCAGTGGTGTGCACAGCTAACACCTGAACAATCCTACCAGCAGTTAAGCCAGTTGAAGAAAATGATCAATGATAGGATCAAGGGGTGTAAGGTAAGCTACCATGAACCGAGTGTCAGTTATCTTGAGGGTTTGATCAGCAGGGGAGATGCCCGATACGCTGACGTAATTGAAAAAGCCTATCAGAAAGGGTGCCGGCTTGATGCTTGGAATGAATACCTCCAGTATGATCTCTGGAAAGAAGCAATTGCTGAGGCTTCCTACAACCCAGAGGAAGCCATCTTCAAGGATTACGACATCGAGGGGGATTTGCCCTGGGATTCTGTTTCCCTGCGGGTAGGAAAGAAATTCCTAAAGGAGGAGTGGGATAGGGCGAAAAACCTGCTCCTCACCGATCGTTGCTACGAAGTGTGTGAACATCAGTGCGGTTCATGTTCCGCTTCCCATACGGTAACTGATGTAACCAACAAGGATTCCATCCTTGAGCAGAAGAAAAATGAAAAATCCACAGCAGCAGCGGTTGCGCTCCCTCTACCAGATAGTACAGTTCAGACCGTGATTGTCTATTCACGATCTGGTTCTGCGCTCTATATCAGCCATATCAATGCGATGAGAAACTTTGAGATGGCTTTCCAACGTTCAGCGCTTGTGGTGCAGTTTACCCAGGGTTTCAACCCCAAGCCTAAGCTTGAGTTTGTAAACCCACTTTCCATTGGTATTGCCGGTGACCAAGAAGTCATGCTCGCAGAATTAGTTGATGATGGTACACTAAATGAAGAGAAGGTGAAAAGCGAGTTGCAACGTACGCTTAATGAAGGGTACACGATCCTGGATGTAGTATTCCTAAGGGGGCCTAAGAAACAGACACTTGCAAAACACCTGAAAGGCAGCCTGTACCGTATCGACACAAAAGGGGAGGAACCCTATACGGAAATATTGGATGCACGAGTTCATGAAGCAGATGCATCCCTGGAAGTAACCAAAGCGGATACGGCCAACCAGTATCTGGTTCGCATTACCGGAGAACGTAATTTGATCAAATTGCTCTTCGGAGCTGATGTTGACAAGTTCTTGATTGCAAGTAAACTTACGATCAAGCGGGAGAAACTCTTTGCAGGGAACTGGGACACTGGGTATGTAGAGTATTTGCGTTTAATCGAATAGTTGCTCGGTTCGTCTCAGGCAGTCATGCGGTCCCACCATCATCAGGATATCCCCGTGAGCCAACCGTTCCAGCGGTCCCGGGGAGAGATTGATAACCCCGTCTCGACGGATAGCCACGATGGTGGCACCGGTCTCCTGCCAGAAGCGCAACTCTCCCAGATTCTTCCCGATTGCGTTGCTCTCTTCAGCTATCGTATACTCGTATAAGGGAAAGGGGTTGGATTCCTTGAATCGATTGTTCATGGTGAAAAGCTGTTTTGCCGTTGAATACAGTTCACGGTTCAGTGTTTCCTGTTCGTCCAGGATTTCTCTCATCCTTTGCAGCAGGGAACGGCCTTCATCATGTTTTTGATGTTTCTTAATATAGGTTTTTGCTTTCTCGGTGCTTAAAACACGTACACCACTGTTGTGCATGACATGGACCACTTCCAATTCCTCAAGGAGAGAGAAGGCTCTTCTGATGGTCTCAGGGGAAACCCCATACTCACTGGACATCAATGAACGGCCGGAGAGACGTGTTCCCTCATCGATTTCGTGGTTGGCAATTCTTTTCGCTATATCATAGGCGATACGCTCGTAGATTGCTCCTCCTTCTTTTTTTTGTTCTCGTTTTGCACGAGTGCTTCTATCTGGTGCACTATCCATACGTTATTCCTTCGAGCGGGTTTCCTCGCTTTTAACCTCCTGCCAAAGTTGATCCATCTCTTCAAGGTGTTCTTTATTCAATGATATGTCCTTTTGTTTTGCAATCTGGTACAGTGCATTGAACCGGTTTCGCATTTTCTGATTTGAGCGATGCAAGGCAACTGACGGATTATAGCCGAGGAACCTGGTTAGGTTGACCACTGCAAAGAGAAGATCTCCCAGTTCCATTTCCAGGTCTTCGGTCTCATCACTTTGATGATCTTTTGCCTGCAGTACTTCGCTGAGTTCTTCCTCGACTTTTTCTACCACACCATCAACATTCGGCCAGTCGAAACCTACTTTGCGGATTTTCTTTTGGATCTCATTGGCCATTTCAAGTGGGGGAAGAGAAGTGGGTACCCTGCTGAAAAAATCATCATCGGTGTTCTGTTTCCCTTCTACTTTTGTCTTGATGGTGTTCCAGAGATCTATGACTTCACCGGAGGAGGAAACTTCAGCTGTGGAGAACACATGGGGATGCCTTCTGATGAGCTTTTCGCATACGTCATTGAGCAACTCAACGACTGAAAAGCCATCCTGCTCTTCATGAATTTCAAGCAACATCATTGTATTGAGCAGCACATCACCCAGTTCTTCCCTCTGCCCATATTGATCATGTTTGATAACCTCATCGATATACTCATATGTTTCATCAAGCAAATTCTCAGCAACACTTTTGGATGTTTGTTCCCTGTCCCAGGGACAACCGTTCTTGCTTCTGAGTAAGGTGACTATGGTATGCAACTGCATCAAGGCATCTTGAAGTGATGCTTTCTTTTCAAAGGTGAAATCAATCATATACATCAGTATAACGGTTCCTGCCAATTTTGAGAACCGATAGACCAAAAAGGGTTGACATGTAGTACATTCTGTATATACTGTATATAAACAGTAAGGAGGTACGACATTGGACATCATTCTGTCGAATGCAAATCCAGATCCTATCTATGCACAAATTGCTGATCAAATACGTTCACAGATTGTTGGGGGAGTATTGAAGGAAGGTACGTTGCTTCCCTCAATTAGGGTGTTGGCAAAGGAACTGCGCATCAGTGTCATCACGACAAAACGTGCATATGATGAGTTGGAAAAGGAAGGGTACATTCAAACCATTGCTGCTAAGGGTAGTTATGTAGCTTCCCGTAATCATGAACAGATCAAGGAAGAGTACCTGAGGAAAATTGAGGAACATATGCGTGCAATCATGTTGCTGGCGAACTTCTTGGAGCTGAAGGAAGAGGAGCTCGGAATGATGTATGAGTTATTGAAGCGGGGAGATGAATAAGATGGGACAGGCTATCATATGCAAGGGTTTGAAAAAACAACTAGGAAATTTCACGCTCGATTATCCTGTATTCACTGTAGCAGAGGGGACGGTTCATGGTCTCATAGGGGCAAATGGGAGTGGCAAGACCACAACGCTCAAGCTTCTGCTTGGATTATTACGCCAGGATGCAGGAGATGTTGCAGTACTTGGCAGTACGAATATTGGAGTGGATGACCAAGCGAGGAATTCCATCGGTTTCATGGTGGATGGTGCAGGTATTCCAAGCATGCTGAACCCGATTGAGCTGGGCAGATTGTTTCAGAGTCTCTATACCTATTGGGATGCTTCCTATTACCAACAACTCCTGATGCAATTTCATCTCGATTCCAAGAAACCTTACAGGAAGTGTTCAAGAGGTATGAAGGTGAAGATACAGCTTGCGCTCGCGTTGAGCCATAACGCAAAGCTGTTAATTCTCGATGAGCCAACGAGTGGATTGGATCCGGTGAGCAGGGATGAAATCATAACATTGCTTTCCCGCTACAGTGAAGACGAGAATCATACGATTCTCATCAGTAGCCATATCACTAGTGATTTGGAAAAGCTTTGTGATTATGTGACATTCCTGGAAGATGGGAAGATACGACTCTCAAGTGAGAAGGATGAACTTCTTGAGCGCTATCGCCTGATACAGATTCCTTCCACAAGGATTGCTGATGTTGAACCCAATACGATAAAGGGTAGGCGTGATGGTCAGTTCCAAAGTGAGTTCTTGATGAGAACGGAGGAAGTTCCACCTTTTGGGGAGGCTCAACGTGTTACCTTGGAGCAAATCATCATCATGCTTTCCGTTGGAGGGGACTGGTCATGAATACCATAATTACATTGATGTTGAAAGATTGGTATGTATTAAAAAGCAAGTCTGGGCTCACACTTTTCCTGATTGTATTCTTTGCAGTGTTTGCAGGATTGCAGGGTGGATTCCTCTATACAGCAATGTGTACCATGATGATGGTGATGCTCACCATTACCACGTTTGCATATGACCAGAGTGATGGTTGGGAAGCCTATGTGTCAGCACTCCCTGTTTCAAGGAAAGCAGTTGTGCAGAGCAAGTATCTGTTTGGATTACTCACCGTTCTCGTTTCTGTTGTTCTGGTGTTGGTTTTCTCATTGGTTTTTAGAGGATTCCAGGTTGACGTATTACTGAATGCTCTACAGCTACAGATTTCGATCGGAATATTTTTCCTTTCATTGAACTATCCCCTTATTCTTAAATTCGGATTTGAGAAGAGCAGGGTGTGGTATATCTTGGTCACGTTCCTCATCGTGGGGGCAGGTTCTGCACTCTCCAGCATCGCTTCCCAAACAGGGTTCCAGAACAATTCATTAGTTTCTGTTTTCATGGTGATATTGGTGGTTGCTCTCCTGGTTGTCAGTTACTTTATCTCTCTCGGTATTTTAAAACGAAAAGAATTTATCGAAATTTGACCATGAAAAGGTAGAAGAAACCAGAGGACATATGGTACTACAAAGCATAAGGAAGGCTGCCATGTGTGGAATTGTTGGATATATCGGTAATGAAGTTTCTTCACCAATCTTGCTTGATGCTTTGAGAAGACTTGAATACAGAGGCTATGATTCTGCAGGTATTGCAGTCATTTCCAAGGAAAAGAACCTGCAAGTCAGGAAGATCAAGGGAAGATTGTCCAATCTTGAGTTATTGGTTGAGCAGAATCCTGTAGAAGGAAGTTGTGGAATCGGCCACACCCGGTGGGCAACCCATGGCGAGCCAAGTGATCTGAACAGCCATCCCCATACTGATGTTTCCCAGAGTATTGCCGTGGTGCACAATGGGATCATTGAAAACCATGGTCAGCTGCGTACCTGGCTTGAAAAGCACCAGGTATCATTTGCAAGCCAGACCGATAGCGAGGTCATTGCCCACTTGATTGACTTCCACTACAACGGAGACCTCCTGCTTGCAGTGAGGGAGTCTGTGGCACGTCTGGAAGGCTCCTATGCAATAGCTGTGGTCTGTAAAGACCAACCGGACATCTTGGTAGTTGCAAGAAAGGACAGTCCTCTGGTTATCGGCAGAGCTGAGGGTGCCACATTGATCGCCAGTGATGTCCCTCCGCTTCTTTCCCACACCAGGGAAGTACAGTATCTCAATGATTTGGAGGTTGCCGTTCTTTCCAAGGATTCGGTACATATCTACAATCTTGAAGGCGAAGAACTTTCCCGCCCATGTGAAACCATTGATTGGGATATGGAAGCAGCAGAGAAGTGCGGCTACGAACACTTCATGCTCAAGGAGATATGCGAGCAACCCAAGGCACTTGGCGATACGCTCAGGCCAAAGCTGGACAAGCAGGGGAAGCTGGTATTCCCTCCTGATATAGAATCTCTGATCAAGGGAGCCAGTCATCTTCTGATCACTGGTTGTGGAACTGCTTATCACGCTGCAATGGTGGCTTCCTATGTCATTGAGCAGGTAGCTTCCATTCCTGTCGAGGTGGTGATTGCCAGTGAACTCCGCTACAAACACCACATCCGTAAGGAAGGGGAAGTTTGTATCTTGATCAGTCAAAGTGGAGAGACTGCCGATACAATTGCAGCACTTAGAATGCTGAAAAATCTTGGAATACCGACGTTTGCCATTACCAATGTGGTCGGTTGTACTCTCAGCCGTGAGGCTGATAAGGTGATGTATACCAATGCTGGGCCCGAGATCGCCGTTGCGTCGACCAAGGCCTTCACAACGCAGTTGCTCAGTCTGTTTGCCTTGGCCACCCTGTTGGCGAAAGCGGAACAGTTGGTATTGCTGGAAGCTCTTCAACAACTGCCCAGCCAAGCACAACGCTTGCTCGACCGGCAGGAGGATATCCAGAGGTTTGCTGCAAACCAGTTCAACAAGACCAAGGTGTTCTTCATGGGAAGGCTGGTCGATTATGCCATCAGCCTGGAGAGTGCCTTGAAACTGAAAGAGATAAGCTACACCCATAGTGAAGCATTTGCTGCCGGGGAACTCAAACACGGGCCGATTGCTCTTGTCGATACGTCCACCTTGGTGGTGGCTCTCTGTACCCAACCATCATTGTTTGCAAAGATGGATTCAAATATCAAGGAAGTGAAGGCGAGGGGAGCAACAGCTCTTGTTATTACCTTTGAACAAGTTCATACCTTCGATGAGACCGCTGATATGATTTTCCGCATTCCGCAGACGCATCCTCTGTTCAGCCCAATCCTGACGGTAATGGTGAGCCAACTGTATGCATATTACTGTTCGGTTCAGAAGGGAAATGACCCAGATAAACCAAGGAATCTGGCAAAGTCTGTTACGGTGGAGTAAGCGATAATTCCAAAGAATTACGGTATTGTCCTACGGGTTTCTTGACTTGTACTTTTTCATGCCTCACCATGTAATGGATTATATGAACTGGAATAAGTTCAAACTATTCCAGTAAGGAGGCGGTAAACGTGAAAGCGCTTAAGATTATTGTATTGGTACTGCTGTCGGTGGTTGTCATCGCATACGGTATGGCATTCATGATGTATCGCGGTATACACAATACAGTGCTCAACCAGACGTATTACCATACGGTTGTGAGTGACAATGAAATACCAGCCTTGGTGCATGGTGAGATTGCCAAAATGATTCCTGATATTGTTCGAGATGGTCTGACCGGTGGAAAAGCAATCACTGATCCTGCACAGAAAGCAGGACTCGATGCACAGGTGGATCTTATCAGTGGCGCAATCATCGATGCCCTGGATGAAGAATGGATTGGAGATCAGGCTGTAATGGTCACTGACGATGTGGTGAACAGCCTGACTGGTGAAACAGGAGAATTGACTGCAGTTATCGATATAACACCGAAGCTAGATGCAATTGAACAGAATATTGCCAAGGGATTGGAACAGTACTCTGATGCTGAATTGATGGCTATGTTCGGGGCTCCCAAAGCGTATATCCCGGTAATTGCTGAACAGATTGTAGGTCAGCTTGGGTTACCGGAATCTCTGGTGATTGGTGATTTGGTGAACGTCATGGCTCCAGGAACCATTTCCATGGTCCGTGGTTATCTTTCTCTCATGAATACCTGGCTTAGTATCTTGATTCTGATACTCGTGCTCTTGGTATTCTTGATTCTAGCAATACTTCTTCTACAGAGAAGCAGCGGCATGCAATGGGCAGGAATAACTATCGCATTAAGTGGAGCTTTATTCCTGATCGTTAAATCTATATATTCGAGTCTGGAGAGAATCGGGAGCCTTGCAGGTATTGATTTTGGATCTCTTCCGGTCCCGACTTCTATGCTTGAAGGAATTGTGAAGTATACGTTCTCACAGATGAACAAGAGTGCAATTGTCCTGATCATTGTGGGTATTGTGGTGTTTGCTGTAGGACTGGTCATGCCGAAGAAACCGAAAGAAGCCTAAACAAAGCGGTGCCATGTGGACATGGAATGGTTCGTGGCACTCTCATTATATAATATAGATGTATGTTGGTTGAAAATAATGAAATAGGATTACAATAGTTTGAAAATAGTTTCTAGTTAACAGAATATACATTATTCGCGAAAATATATGAATTCATAATTCTTCTTACGCTCTTCATTTGTTGCGATATTTTGGTTCTTTACAGCGGGATATGACCGAGATATGCTAAGTCAGTCCAATAAATATTGTTGAAACTGCCCGAGACATTAACTGCAGCATAGATATGGAGGTACATATCAGAAGGTTCATCACCAAGATGATAGTCTTTAAACAAATCAGGATTATTATCAGTTGTTATAGTATTCAACTTTGTCTCAAAAGGTTGTGCATTGTATCTATAAAGCTTAGATGATTGATGGATAGTATAAGAAGAAGTAGTAGGATCAAATACCAGATTCATATACACATATTCATCAGATTCGGAAATTTCTTTTTTTGTGAGTGTACAGCTAAAATCAGGATTGTTATGATCTACTGCACTTGCAATATAGTATGGGCTTTTAAATTCAGTTCCTTGATCATCTGAGAAACGGAAAAGTGTATAGTTAATATTGTCGTCAGTCACTGTCAAAACTTCATCTGATGAAATTGCCATTCCTGCATAATTTTGCTGATACTTGGAGTTAAATGTAGAAATAATACTGCTGGGTGGATTCTGTTTGTCAGTAATAAGGTAAAACAACATCAGTGAAGGTCCTGTCCCAACTTCAATCCAATCTAGATTGTTTAGCGGGTCTGCATTTACCTTATAAATCCCCATTACTGAATCAGGAGGTATTATTATACCTGAATCAGCTGTTGGTGGGGCAATTTTACTATCAATATAAAACCGAGTTGCTATCCCACACGATGAGAATAGAATCAGGGCAATAAAAAAGACAGATGCAGTAGAAAGAATGGTTGTTCTTCTCTTCATGCATCTGCCTCCTTTGGTGTGGGTCGTTAGCCTACCCTACCCTGTTTGCTCACAGGAGTGCAACTCTGTTTATTGCAAGCTTTGCGAACTCGGAAGTTGGAAACTGGTCAGCAAGTTGTTGGAACGTTGCCTTTGCCAGCTCAGTGTTTCCTGATTTCTCTTGCAGGCGAGCCTGCCCGAAAAGAGCCTTTGGAGACTCAGCCGCGGTAAACCCGAACTCATCAATAATCTTGGTATAGTATTCGAGTGCCAGAGAATCATTTCCAAGCTCTTCAGCTGCAGCTGCAGCATTGGCAAGTGCCAGAGAGCCAAGATAACTACCATCTGCGTTAGAGTAAACGGAAAGGAAGCTGTCAATTGCCTTCTGGTACGCTTCATCCTGGAATGCTATCATGCCCAACAAGTACTCCGCCTTCTGACTCGGGTATTTGCTACCTTTGCCTGCAAGATCTGTCAAGCTAGCAACCAGTTCATCATACGTTTCCTGGTACGCTTCATTATCACTTCCCATTGCCTGAAGCTCAACATATGAAGCTTCCAACTGATCGATCTCGTTAAACTGTTCCTGCAGATTATTCTGACTCACTGAAAGCACAATGCCAAGTGTTGCCAGTCCAACTACTACAATTATAGCAACTACAATTAACGTCTTCTTGTTTCTACCAAAGAAGCCGTTCAAAGATCCTTCGATTCGTTCAGCCAAGGTTAGCCCAGCTGTATCCTTAGAATTTTTACTCATGGCTCATCTCCGTTATCAAGGGTATATGACACAGGCGGCAAGTCTGCCACCTGTGATTTGGAACACAACGTTAGTTGTCTCCCTTCTCCTTGTCCTCATCCTTGTAACGCATCATTTCAGCCAAAGAGTAGGTATCATTCTCATTATCACTATGGATATATTTAGCAATTTCCGACTGCTGAGTGCGCCTTACCATCTCCTTAACAGAGAGAGAGAGCTTCTGGGTCGAAGGATTGCATTCTACAACCATCGCTGTGATAGGTTCGCCAACTTTGTACTTCTTCAATACTTCGTCGGTGAACTCCTCATCTGGACCAACCAAGTTATACTTGCTGATCAATCCCTCGATGTCTCCCATGACTTTCACGAATACGCCGAAGTCTGTGACATTGGTAATGACACCACTGATTGTGCTGAACTTAGGATAGTCGTGACGCAAGGTCTGCCAAGGATTGCCCTCGAGTTGCTTGACCCCAAGGCGAATACGACGATTTTCAGGTTCAACGCGAATGACCACAACATCGATTACATCACCTTCACTGCAGAAGGATGCCATGTTCTTGACTTTCTTGGTCCAGGAAATGTCATCAATATGGAGAAATCCATCAATACCCTCTTCTAAGTTGATGAATGCACCACTGTTGGTAATCTTAACCACTGGCTTGGAAAGAGTCATACCGATTGGATAGCGCTCAGAAATGGTGTCCCAAGGATTTTCCTCAAGCTGCTTGAGTCCAAGAGAAACGCGCTTCTTATCTAAGTCATAGCCAAGAATCTTTGCTTCTACAACATCACCTACATCAAGGACTTCCTTGGGGTTGTTGATGCGCTTGGTCCAGGACAGCTCACTGATGTGTGCAAGTCCCTCGATTCCAGGCTCAATCTCAATGAATGCACCAAAGGTGGTAATCTTGGTTACCGGAGCCTTGATGGTATCCCCGACATTATATTTCTGTTCGAAGGTGGTCCATGGATCTTCCTGCATGTGCTTCAAGCTCAGGTTGATCTTCTGGGTCTCCGGGTCGATGTTAATGAGTCTGAGTTGTACCACCTGTCCTTTCTTCACAAAATCCTTTGGACGAGTGACATGGCCCCAGCTCATATCGTTGATATGCAAAAGTCCATCAAATCCACCAAGATCGATGAATGCGCCAAAGGAGGTGAATGACTTCACGACACCCTCAACCACATCGCCAATCTGGACGGTGGAGAAGAATTTCTCTTTATTCTCTTTGATTTTCTGATCAAGATACTCACGTCTGTTCACGACACTCTTCAGTTTCGTGCCACCGTGGAACTTGTCAATAATGAAGTAATCAGTGATACCGATCATGGTTTCAGGATCCTCGACTCTCTGGACATCAGCCTTGGAGAGGGGACAGAAACCCTTATACTCACCTCCGAGGTCAACCTCGAATCCACCCTTAATTACTTTTTCAAATTTGCCCAAAACGGGAGATCTGCTTTCGGAAGCAGCCTTCAGTTCATCTGTGCGTTCTTTGAAGTCGGCACGCTTCTTGGAAACGACGATTTGACCGCCCTTCCCTTCCTTTGCAATAATGACAACTTTTACCTCGTCACCAACCTCAGGAACCGATGCGAATTCTTCACGAGAGATACGACCCTCACTCTTGTAACCGACATCCACGAATACATACTCGTTGTTTACCTGGACAACAGTACCGGTCACGAGCTGACCGTCTTCGATTCCATCAAGAGATTTAAGATACTCCTCCTGCAGTAAATCCTGCATTCTGGTCTTCTTTTCTTCCATTTCTTGTTCTTCAGCCACTTGATTTCTCCTGATCCTAAATTTACCTATTTACATCGCCCTTAAGCGTAAAAATAGCAGATAACACTTTCTCACAAACTTGTCCTATAGTCAAGTACGAGGTATCTATGTACAGGGCATCCTCAGCAACACGTAGTGCGCCAACTTCCTTGCCCTTATCAATTTCGTCCCGCATCTTTATTTGTCGTAACACGGTCGCATAATCCTGACCATCTGGGTGCTGCTGAAGCCGACGTTCTGCACGAACTTCAGGCTTAGCATCAAAGTAGCATTTTAAGTCCGCGTCTGGGAAGACCACAGTAGTAATATCTCTCCCCTCTACGACAACATTCATATCTTTTGAAATCCTTCTGAGTTGTTCATTAACATAATTCCTCAGCGGAGGATAGGAAGATACCTGTGCTACTACTGCGTCAACTTCAGGGGTATGGAGCTTATCTTCAATATCACTCCCATTAACGCAAATATGGCCATCTTCAATGGACAGTACATACTGTTTTGCTGTTTCCAAAACCGATGGATAATTCATGGGATCCCTACCCTCCTGTACATGCAGGTAGGTGTAGGCTCGGTAGAACGAACCGGAATTGAGATAGTAGAAATTGCAAGTCTTTGCAATCATCTGAGCAATTGAGCTTTTCCCGACTCCAGCCGGTCCATCTATGGCAACAACCATTACCAGCCACTTCCCGAACTCTTTCGTAGAATATCATTCTCTCCACGAAGCAAGGACTTGATCTCGGAAGAGGTCACTGCACGATATTGTCCTGGTTTGAGATCACCTAGTTCAATGCAACCAATACGCATCCTCACCAACTGATTCACTTCATACCCAAAGTAACTGAGAATCTTACGAATTTCCCGATTCTTTCCCTCAGTGAGAATAATCCTTGTCCATTTCTTGCTGATAATTTCAAAACGCTTGATCGTATAGGGCTGTGGCATATCAATCAGGACTCCCTTACGGGCTTCCTCCAAGTCTTCCCTACGCACCCTCGTACTACAACTGACCAAGTACTCTTTCTCAATCTCTTCAGACGGATGCATGATCTTCTGTGCTACATCCCCATCATTGGTAAACAGGATCAAGCCACTGGAATCCTTGTCCAAGCGTCCAATATGGAATAGAAGATTCTTGTCAGGAATATCAATCAGATCACGTGCATAGTTCTTCTCGTTCGGATCCCAGTTTGTACAAACAAATCCTTTAGGCTTATGCAAGGCAAAGTAGTAGGTTTTCTCACTCGGTTCCACCAACTGGTCATCAACCATGACAACATCTTCTTGGCTGACCTTTGTGCCGAGTTCTGTAACTCGCTTGGTATTGACTGTTACCCGGCCACTGGAAATGAGAGACTCGCAGGATCTGCGCGACCCACAGCCACTCTTTGCCAAATAAACCTGTAATCTAAGCGGATATTCTAATTTCATGCTTCTTCTTTTTTCTCCTGTGTTGGTTCTGCTTCAAATCGAAGTCGGTCGATATCGGAGAGCTTGGGTAGTGCGCTGATACTTGCAAGATTGAACTCAAAAAGGAATTTCCTCGAGGTGCCGTACAGACAGGGATGCCCAGGAACATCTTTTCTCCCTATCACCTTGATATATTCACGGTCTCGCAACAGACGGATGATGGTGTCACTGCTGACCCCACGGATGTTGTCAATCTCCCTACGCGTAATCGGTTGGCTGTATGCTACAATGGATAGTGTTTCCAGAGCTGCACGGCTGAGTCGTCTATCGACACGTCTGCCGTAGCAGGAACGAAGCTTATCGTGCAAGTCCGAGGAAGGAAGGAACTGGAAGGCACCTTGGCTCTCAGCAAGGTCCAGACCATGCAGGTTCTCACGGTAATGTTCCTGCAGTTCCGTAATGGCATTTCTTGTTGTTTCCTCCGAAAGGGAGGTCATCTTGCTCAATCGTTCCAAACTAACCGGTTCATTCTCCAAAAAGAGAATAACTTCCACCAACCGGGCCTCGGTACTCAAGAGGGGGCTTTGCTGCATCTCAGCCTTGCCCACTTGCCTCTTCCTATCCACCACTAATGCTCCTATCAGTCCTCATCGAGAATGATCTGTTCATCCTCACACTTCTCATCATACAGAAAAACGCGACCATCGTCAGCAATTGTGCGGAGATTATCTGCATCTTCCTCAAAAAAACGTGCTTCCTCCATCTCTGAGATGGGAGACGGGATGATTTCTTCCTCGATTTCCTCGAAGTCATCATCATACATATTTTCAAAATCCTGTTCAAAAGCCTCATCAATCTTGCGGATGAGGATAGGAGCGTATGGTCCGCTCTGCACCAAGGTGATCATTCTCAGTTTGCAGGCATCAAGAATTGCCATGAAGCTGCAAATGATATGCAGGAGTTGGTCATTATGGACAATGAGTTGTTCCAGGGTAATATAGTCTTGTGTCTCAAATAACTCTTGCATCAAGGCAATCTTCTCATTGACAGTTACAGATTCATAGACGTTGAACACCTTGTTCGGTGTGATGGTAGTCATCAGCCGGGAAAAGGTCTTGAGCAAATCCTGTAAGGAAACATCCCGAAAAAGTTCCTCATCTCCAAAGGGAAGGCGGAACTGACTACTCTTTCGAGATATGAACAACTCTGCACTGGTATTGGTACCAGTAAGCAATTCAGTATATTTCCTAAATTTCTGGTACTCAAGGAGACGATCTACCAGCTCCTGCCTGGGGTCCTGGTATTCTTCATCAAATTCGAGTTCAACTGGAAGCAACATCCTGCTTTTTATATAGAGGAGGTCTGCTGCCATCTTGTAGAACTGTGTCAGATCACCAAGTTCAGTCACCTTCTCATCTTTGAGGTACCCCAAAAACTGTTCGGTAATGAGCGAGATGGGTATGTCATAGATATTGACCTCAGACTTTTGGATTAGGAACAACAACAGGTCCAAAGGACCGTCGAATGTGGGAGTGTGGAAAGTAGTCCCCTGCGGTACTTGTTTCTCTTGTACAGTTTGTTCTTGCACAGTGTTCCCCTCTCCAACGAGTATACCCAACACCTGCTTCGATGACAACACAGAGGCGGAAGGTCCGCCTCTAAATCATCGTGTGGTGCAATAGGAATTATGTGGTTTCAGAAGTAGCTTCTACTTCCTCACTAGCGTCACCTTTGGGAAACATCTTTGCCCTGAGGCGTTTATCAAGATCCATGGCAATATCCGGGTTGTCCTTGAGGAAATCCAAGGTACGTTCCCTTCCCTGTCCAATCTTCTCTCCATTGTAAGAATACCAAGAACCACTCTTTTCCAGCATATCATACTTGAGTGCGGCATCAAGGATGCTCGCAATGTAGCTGATACCTTCTCCAAACAACAAATCCAGTTCAACTTTCTTGAAAGGAGGAGAAACCTTGTTCTTCACCACTTTGATGCGAACACGGTTGCCGATGATATCGTCAGCACTTCTGCTGATAGATTCTATCTTTCGCACTTCCAAACGTACTGAGGAGTAGAACTTCAAGGCATTTCCGCCGGTAGTAGTCTCAGGATTACCAAACATGATACCAATCTTCATACGGATCTGGTTGATGAATATGATGGTGGTGTGGCTTTTGGAAAGTAGACCGGTGAGCTTTCGAAGAGCTTGGCTCATCAAGCGTGCCTGAAGACCCATGTGGCTATCACCCATATCACCATCAATTTCAGCTTGGGGAGTAAGGGCTGCAACAGAGTCCACAACAATAATGTCCACTGCCCCACTCCGCACCAAGGACTCTACGATTTCTAGCGCTTGTTCTCCGCTATCCGGTTGGCTGATCCAAAGTTCTTCTATATTTACACCCAGCTTCTTTGCATAGCTGGGATCCATGGCATGTTCAGCATCAATGAATGCTGCAATCCCTCCAGCTTTCTGGCTCTCAGCAATAGCATGCAGAGCAAGCGTGGTTTTACCACTGCTTTCAGGCCCGTAGATTTCAATGACCCTGCCCTTCGGATATCCACCAATGCCAAGTGCTTCATCGAGAAGCAATGACCCAGAAGAGATGCTTTCAATATTACGGTTTTCCTTGTTGTCGCCAAACTTCATCAAGGAGCCTTTGCCAAACTGTTTGTCAATCTGGACCCTTGCTGCTTCCAATGCCTCCCGCTTCTGCTTCTGGTCAGTGGGGAATGTCGTATCTTTACTGTTCTTTGCCATGCTATGCTCCTTGAATCCTCTTAAACCTTATTATAAAAGTGCTAACTCTATTCATTCTGCTTCAAGCAGGAGGGTGACCGGACCGTCATTGGTATAAGACACCTTCATATGTGCTCCAAACTGACCTGAAGCGACAGGGAATCCCAACTGTGCAAACTGCTTGAGGGATTGTTCATACAATGCCTCAGCCTTTTGAGGTGGTGCTGCATCATTGTAGGAAGGCCTGTTTCCCTTGCGTAGATTCGCCAGCAACGTAAATTGGCTGACAACCAGAATGGACCCACTGACATCAGCCAAGCTTCTGTTCATCTTCCCCTGCTCATCTGTAAAAACACGAAGCTTCACAATCTTCTCGCATAACCATGTAAGTTGTTGTTCTGTGTCATCATGTCCGATTCCCAAATAGACCAACAAGCCATGGTCGATCTGACCTGTAATTGTTCCCTCTACGGAAACGGTTGCATCCTGGACACGTTGGATGACTGCTTTCATACCTGTGCACGTTCCTTCATCGCCTGTATGAATGCAGCCCTGTCGGGTGCTCCAAAGAAGGCGCTTCCACATACAGCCACATCGGCTTTTTTCTTTGCAATCTCACCTACTGTGTCCAAATTCACCCCACCATCTACACTGATTAGGTAGTTGTAACCATGTTTGTCTCTCAGCTCAGCGAGCCTTTCAACTTTCTGGAGCATGGCAGGAATAAGACTCTGACCACCGAAACCAGGATTCACAGTCATGATGAGCATCAAATCGACCATATCGAGGATGGGTTCAATCACGCTAACCGGAGTGGAAGGTATAAGGGAAACCCCAGCCTTGCAACCACTACTCTTGATCATCTGCAAGGTACGATGAAGATGCACAGATGCTTCTCCATGTACTGTAATATAGTCACATCCGCTCTCTGCGAACAAAGAGATATACCGCTCAGGTTGATCAATCATGAGATGCACATCGAAGACCAAGTCTGAGTGTGGCCTGAGATCATGGATGAACTTGGGGCCAAAGGTGATATTCGGGACGAACATACCATCCATAACATCCAAATGTACCCAATCTGCGTTGCTTGTATTGATGCTCTGTACTTCTTCAGCAGTGTGCGAAAAGTCAGCAGACAGCATGCTTGGTGCGATTAGTAGTGAAGCTGTTTCCATACTCCTTTTATAACAGGTAGAGAAAGGTTTTGCAACGATTGGTTCTCAGAAATACTATATATTTGTTAATATGATTAATGCACTTTCTGTAAATCAATTGCTAGTTTTCCCAAATCGTGCTATATTATTAAAAAGAAACTATATATGCAAAACCCGAGCAGGCTATGTCCCGGTCTGCCCGGTTTCTTTTACGTCTTAGATTTGGACAAATATGTTTGGAGGAAACCATGGGATTCCAAGAGATCGAAAACTTGCTGAAAGAAGAGCAATGGACTAGAAGCACCGTAACTACCTATACAACAAGCAGCTTCCAGAAACTGGACAAGCACATCTCGGAGATGGACGAGGAACAGAAAACTGAAGTAAAGAGCTTGTGCGACAAGCACCTTAATGAGAAGGAACGAAACAGTATCATTGCCATGTACATCAGCGGGTCCATCCAGCTGGAACGCAGAGGAGCTGATGATTATCTGCAGTTGCTCAACCTCATCGAAATGTTCATGGAAGCCAAAAAGTGGAATATTGTTGAATATCTCTCCCAGAAGATCCTCAGCCGTAATGAGAACAAGCATGCCCTTCGCCTACTGGCCGACTCATATGAGCAGATGGGGAAAGAAGAAGAGAAATTCCAGCTTTGGGAACGTTTGGTTAAGGTGGACTATGAGGAAGTTGAAATTATCCGCCAGCTGGCAACACATGCAAAGCAGAAAGGAAACAAAGACAAGGCTATCTCATTCTATAAAAAAGGCATTCATCGGCTCATCAAGAAAAAGGATGTCTCTTCAGTGAGAGCAATGTTTACTGCCCTTCTTGAATTGGAAGAGGATAACTTCGGTTACTTTATATCCATAGCAGACCAAGTGTCGGCTGTAAGCAGAAGTACTGCTGTCGCATTGTTGCGTGATCTGGAGAATGCAAGCAAGGATGATATCGATCATCAAATTGAGTGCCAGAAGAAAATGCTTGCCCTTGACCGAGAAGATACCTTTGCCAGAGAAAATCTGATCAAGAGCTACAAGACCAAATACAAGAATCATTCCAGACTCAAGAGCTGCCTCGAGTCCAGTGCTCTGACAAGCAATATCAATCGTGACATTCTCCACAGTATTGAAGATTTCGAAACAAACATTGCGTTTGACAAAGGTACCTTTGTTTTCCAGAACAGTACCAACCGCATTGGAAGAATACGATCAATCGATGAAAGTGACGTCATCGTGGATTTTGCAGGGCAGTCGAACAAAGATGGCAGCCGAATGTCCACATCGATGGCTTTCAAAAGTTTGCAGGCACTCCCCAAGAATCATATCTGGGTACTTAAGAGTGCACTTCCTAGAGAAAAACTCAGCAAGAAAGTCCAGGAAGATATTCCATGGACACTGAAGACGTTGATGGCCAGCAATGGGGGAAAAATCAACCTGAAAGAGATGAAGAATGAATTGGTTCCCTCCATCCTTGATGTCAAGGAGTGGACTCCTTGGCTCAACCAAGCCAAGAAGGAATTGATGACCAATCCACTCTTTGATCTTTCCGGCAATGATGTGGATACCTATATCTTGCGCTCCACTCCTGTGAGCTACGAGGAGAAGCAACTCCAGGTCTTCAGGAATGAAAAGAATATCTATGACAAGATCAAGAGCCTGAAGGATTTCATTGCAGCAAAGGGTGATGTTGAGAGTGACTTCTTCTTTGAAATGGTAAGGTACTTCAGTGACCTTTTCTTCGAGGAGAATGGGGCCTTCAAGCCGATTGTAGTATCCAACGATATTACATTCAGCTGCTACCTCCTGCTGGAAGATCTGGTGAAACATCAACATATGAACTTTATCAACTACCCTGACGCATTGACGTTCAGCATGCTCTATGAGCGTTGTGACAATGTTGAGGCTACTTTTGCGGCAATCAAGGACCCAGAATTGAAGAAAGCATTCATTGACCATGTAGTCGAAGAAATTCCTGGTTGGGAAAAAATCCTTGCAGTTCTGTTTGACTCCTACCTTACTGGGTACATCCCCGATATCTATAAGCAGAAAAAAAAGTACAGTGCACTTGCAGGTATTTACAACGATGCAGTGGAAAACTTCAAGGAAAAAGGAAATACACTGATCTATCTGCTCAAGAATGGAGAAAAGAAGTACTGGGAGAAAGCCGGTGTTTCAGCTGAACAGCTGTTATATACTGAGTTGCAGTTGCTTGACTACACCAATCGTTGTATCGACAACCGAAAGGAAGTGCAGGAAAACCGCAAGAATGCAAAAACTCTTATGGGAATTCTCTTTGATGAGCATGCTGTTCTGAACTTTATTGCAGAGGGTCAGGAGGAACGGGCACAGAAGATTTACAGTCTAGTTGCAAATGTGTTCAATCTTCCCGGCGGAAAGAAAATTGAGATTAAGCATGCCATCAGTGAAAAGTTCCCCTCATTCAAGTTTTTCGATGAAGTGGAGCCGATCAACAAACAGAGCGTGTTTCCTACAGGTCTGTTCTGTACTCCTAGCAGTCTTGCTGCAAAGAAGAAGGAAATTGATCACATCCAACATGTGGAACTGCCTGAGGTTGCCAAGGAGATTGGTGAGGCAAGAGAGCTTGGTGATCTGCGAGAGAACAGCGAGTACAAGTATGGCAAGGAGAAGCAGAATCTCTTAAACAACACCTTACGCAGACTTTCTGAAGAGGTCGACCGTGCCACGGTCATCACCAAGGATAAGGTTGATTCTTCCAAGATTGGGTTTGGTACCAAAGTTGTCATGATGGACAATATCAATGCCGAAGAAGTGACGTTCACCATCATGGGACCATGGGAATCCAATCCCAATGAGAATGTCATCAATCTTCTAGCACCTTTTGGGAGAGCGTTGCTCAACCATAAGGTTGGGGAGCGGTTCACCTTCACCCTCAACGATCAGAATTATGACTTTACAGTCAAATCGATTTCGGTCGTAGATTTCTAAAAACCACCAAGCCCTCGGCAGATAGTTGCTGAGGGCTCTTTCTCTCTATAGTAGTATGTTTTGAAGAGCCGGAAAGCTTGATTACAACTTTCCCAATGAGTGAGACTATACGTGCTTGATTTTGGGAGGCCTACCCCGTTTCTTCTTGGGTTGCAGCTTCTCCGTGGGATGTATATCGAGTCGTTTCAATAGCTCCTCGTACGATGGGTTGATTCTGATCAGCCTCCATCCATGGCCCGGTTCGTTGAACATCTTCGCCCTTGCCAATATCTTCATAACCTTCTTGTAGGGCATCTCCTCAAGGATCTTCGCCTTGTCAAAGGCCTGTATCATCCTGAAGGTGAGAACCGAGGAGAGGAAGTCGCAGAACTCGCTGCCGATCACGCTGTAGTCGTCATGCACACGAGTCTCGTCGAATTCAAGCGCGGACTTGTAGAACCTCATGACAATCTCGATCTCCCATCTCTTGGAGTATGCCTTGTAGATGGTTTCCGGCTCGATGTCCATGTCGCATTCAAGGAACACCGTGCCGAATAGAGCCCTGGCCTTCTGCAGGTCTGCAAGGCAATAATCGTTCTTCTTCCTGCTTCTCTTGAGCCAGTCGGACTCTTCCTTTGCAGCCCTGTAGGCATCGCGGAACGAATAGAGCCACCTGTCATCACAGGCTTTCTCCTTCCTGTAGGTTATCCCCCCATACCCGCGCAGCTGCCCGGTGAACTCAAGCATGTGGAGTTCCGATGCAATCTTGGAGTTCCTCTTGAGTGGATTGAGGTAATGGAGATCAGGGTTGTCCCTGAAATACCTCTTCGCTGCAGACTGCGGGAAGCCCTTGTCCGCAACCACAATCCCTTTTGTTATGTGGTGCTCGGAAATGAATTCACTGTAAGCGGTTACGTCAAGCATGTTGCCAGGGAAGCATTTGGAGCACACCGGCTCCATGGCCTCGAGGTCGAAGGCGTACAGGACCGAGATGTCCCTCGTACCCTTCGTCCTGGCCTTCCTGGAGAAGTCCGAGAGGGAGTTCACCCTCGATTCATCCGACTTCAGCGTCCCGTCTATCAGCAGATGATGGTCCATCCCGACCCGGGATGCCCTGTTGCACATGAACAGCGTGATCCTTGAACATGTACGACCAAGGTCGTTCAGGAACGTGGACACGGTATTCCTTGAGAGGGCGACCCCCGGATACAGCTCGGAGAGAAAGCTCTCCTCATAGGCATCCTTCAGCTCATAGTCCTTTATCCCGCTGAAGCAGACCCTGAGCACGGCGATGCACCAGATTTTGAGCGCATCCTCCTTGCTGTAGACCTCGCAAAGCTCATCGATCATGTAGCTGAAGAGCTTCTGTGCAAGCATGACATTTGCCCAATCCTTGAGATCCACGGCAGATGCAGAGACGGGGGAAACAGCCGCTTCCTCCAGTGGAACGTACCTGCCACCGACGATGTGGCCTATGGTGGGCCCGTTGACCGGAAGCCTCCTGTCCCCGTCGCTCCTGCAGCCGATCCTTTTCCTGACGGCATAATGGTCCCGGTTCTTCCCGTATGCAATAACGATGGAATTCTTCGGCCGCTGTACGGCCAGGATCTCTTTTGGAATCGGCATGCTGGCCACCTCCCTGTATAGTCTAAATTATACAATAATTAGACTATATCCACAAGGGGAGGATAGGTCTGGATGTACCGGAATCCAAGAAATTTTCGGTCGTTTCCCTGGCAAAATGAAGAGGTTGCAGCAAAAGAGGGGGGCCTGACAGGCCCTTGCTATTGGTAAGCATGTGCTACGAGGGAAAAACAGTAGATTTTAGGCTGGTGTATAGTCTAATCGGTTGGGAAAGTTGTACTTGATATGTACGTAATATATGTCAAGCAACAAACAAGAAGCCATCAGTCTCGAAGCATTAGCCGACATACTGTGAAATTTTCCAAAGAGAATTATCAGCGGACCATCAATTTGGTTGAGCATTCACCGGAAAACCCGGGAATACCCGTCGATATGCCAAAATTGCAAGCATTGTTCCAGAGACAGGGTTCGGTACAACCTGCATAGCAATTTGAAGGGCTTGCTTGCTGCATTCAGGGGTGTCTCCACGAAATACCTCGTTTGAAATGGTTTTGAGGCTCAAAACTTTGTTATTGGGCAAGATGGACAGTGCTCCACATATCAGGAAGCATTTCATACGACACTATTACCATTCTCAGGCGGTGGGTAGCAATCCAATACGCTTCGAAATCAGAATCTATTAAAAACTCTTCCTCACCCCTGATATAACCCAACACTCTTGATACCTTTCATTGATATTCAACAGGAACTCAATGGAAGGAATCGCCTTACAAGTTGCTGTCATGCTTCTTGGAACGGAAGGGGTTGAGTAGTTCTACCTTGAACACTGTATATGAAAGCAGCCATACCACCAAAGAAACAAAACCAACCAAGCACAGTATCAGAAAGTTTCTCAAATTTGATCCAGATTGATACCAGGTCATATGGAATGAGGCATAGAAGAGGCAACAGACAAGAATAGGGATGTTTGCAACCAGTACTCGCAACAATCCTCGCTTCAGCAGTTTGTCCTTCAGCGGATTGTAGAGATCCTTCAGCGTATATGACAAGAATCCAAGCAGTACAACATAGCTTATGCCATTGGCAAGAGGAAGTGAGATGATCCCCCACCCCAGCTTGATGAAGATCCACATCAAAAGTATGTCTATTCCATTCTGTATGAAGGTAATCTTGGTCATCAATGCATAGCGGTTTGCACTATAGCCAAGGCGAATCAGCATTGCATACCAGCTGGTGGTTACCATGAACAGCAAAAATGGGCGGAGAGCCAATGCAGTAAGCTGGGCATCTGCCAGTGTGTAATTACCAGTCTGCAGTACAACACTGACACTCTCTTGGCTCAGAAAGAAGAGGATAATTCCACTAGGGAGGAGCAAGCTCGTCAGTTGGATAATGCTAGAGCGGGTATGCCTTTGCATTTCCTTCGACTGCCCTAGTGCGAAAGCACGACTGAGCAGGGGAAGGCTTACAGCACTGATGGCATTAAAGAAAACTCCGTAGGGAGTCTGGTAGAAAATAGTCGCATTCGCGAAGGCTGTTACACTTCCTTCACTCAAGGTGGATGCGAAATGATATGTTACCAACTGGGTGACCACCTGCATTCCCATACCCAAGACGACCAATGACCATGCTCCGATAACTGGCTTCAGAGGAGTATCACCCTGTTTAAAAGCAGGCTTCAATCGGTATCCGTATCGCCTAAGCATAAGGTAGGAATAGGAACCTTGCAGCAATCCTCCTACCAATGTCGCCCAGGCCATGCTCATGGCTCCAAGATACGGTGTGAGGTATTGTACCCCAAAAATCACAGAAAGCGAAAAAAGCAGAGGGGAAAGATAGGCATGGAGAAAGTTGTGATGGGATTGTAGTACACCATTGAAGATGGCCCCCATGCTGATCGCTGCCAAGTAGATCATGAAGAAAGGAAGTAGTTTGGCACCCAAAGCAACCTGGGCACTGTCAAAATCACTGATCAGGGAGATGAACTGCCCACCGAAAAAATAGGAGAGCAGTACCAGGGGTATCAAGAGGATTGCCTGATACGTGCAGAGCAGACTGAAGAGATGGAGGGAGCTTCGCTTCTTTCCCAACCCGAGGAGACTGGAAAAAGCAGGGATGAGTGCTGAATTGACAGCACCTTCTGCAAAAAGCTTACGGAAGTTGTTGGGAATATTGAACGTGAAGTTGATTACATCCGCTACCCCACTCGCACCAAAAACAGATGAGAGTACCCGAGCTTTCACAATCCCCAACAATCTGCTTGCAATGGTAGAGAGCATGATGGCGATACTGCTTTTGGCTGTCTTGCTACTTTGCGTAGAATCTTGCAAGGTATTCCCTTTTAAAGGAGGCAAAGCGATTCTCCCTGATAGCTTGACGGACACGTTCCATCAGTCGATAGAAATAGGTCAGGTTATGTTCCGTTGCCAACATGCCTCCGAGCATTTCTCCCGTCTTGATGAGATGATGCATATATGCACGGCTGTACTGGGTACAAGCCCTGCAGGTACAACCCTCTTCAAGCGGACCATGATCAAATGTATGGATTGCCTTCTTGAGTGTGATAATCCCGTCATCAGTAAAAATACCACCATTGCGTCCCATACGGGTTGCTAGGACGCAATCGAACATATCAATACCATTTTCTACCGCTTCAAGGATGTAGTCAGGGCTTCCAATACCCATGACGTACCTGGGTTTTTCCTTTGTTACCAATTCTGCTGTATATCCAAGGAAATGAGAGAATTGTTCCCTGCTCTCTCCTACTGAAAGACCCCCAATGGCAATCCCAGGGAAATCCATCTCATTGAAGAATTCAGCACTCTGTTTACGGAGATCTTCATAGAAGTTGCCCTGGACTATACCAAACAAGTTGCCTTTGAACGATTCACCCAGGTGTTGTCGATGTTCAATCGCCCGTTGTGCCCATGCGTGGGTAATCTGCATCGCCTCAGTGGCAGCACGGTAATCGATATCAGGAGGGGTACATACATCGAGGCACATCGCAATATCACTGCCTATCACGTTTTGGGTATCCACTACATTCTCAGGGGTGAATATATGCTTAGATCCATCTATATGACTCTGGAAGGTCACTCCCCTCTCTCCGATTTTACGAAGACCAGAGAGGCTGAATACCTGGAAACCACCACTGTCTGTCAGTAAATTCCCATCCCAATGTGAAAAATTATGCAATCCTCCAAACTGTGAGAGAACCTCAAGCCCAGGTTTTAGATAGAGATGATAGGTGTTTCCAAGGATAAGCTTGTACCCGATTTTTTTTACATCCTCATGGAACATTGCTTTTACCGTTCCCTTGGTGCCTACCGGCATGAATACCGGTGTTTCCACTTCCCCATGACCAAGCGAAAGGATACCCAGTCGGGCATTGCTGCTGGTATCCTGATGGATTGTTCGAAATAGTGCCATACAATTCCCCTACCGTAACACTGCTCTTTCCGCCAGTGCAATGCATACTATCACAATCATCGGGATTACCATACCCCAAATCGGGGCGATAACCCCTTGTTTTGCCATGATGGTGGTAACCATTTGTACTACATAGTAGATCACTGCGATGGAGAGGCTGGTGATGATACTAAAGAGCAGCACATTTTTCTTGTACTTATAACTGATGGTGCAGGCAATGAATAACAGGATGAGTGGATTGAGGTGATCAAGCAAACGTTTGGTGAAATCAGTGGCAAGCTCAGGATACCGGGAAGGATCAAGCACTTCCATCCGCCTGAGGTAATCGGTTGCTGTCCCGAGCTCCATGGTGGTAATGTCATTGCTCAGATTCCTAAAGTAAGAAGGAGCAAGTGTAAACTCATCCAAACGTAATTCCGGTATTTCCCGGGAGGAAACTACCAAGCCATCTCTATCAATTTCCTGCAATCGTACCCGCTCCATTCTCCAATCTTCACGGTCATCTTCCCAGTACGCCCAGGCGGCATCGACCCTTCCCCGCATTGCCCCTTCTTCATCAAGCAGGACCAGGAGCACTTGGGCAAGCCGTTTCTGGTCATCACTATACTGCTTTGCATGCACCACATATCCACCTTCTGGATCTCGTAAGGTAATGTTTCTATTATCATAAGTACTACGTAATCCGAAGAGTTCATCTTGCTTTATCTCTCGAGTCCTTTGAGCAGGTATGAACACATATTCGCCAAAACCAAATTCCAGAAAACTGAAAAGTATACCCAAAATCAGGATTGGGGTGACAATGCGACGATAACTCAGTCCACTTCCCAACAAACAGATGTATTCATTATTAGCCTGTAGTTGAGAGAGAAAATATGCAGCAGAGAACAGGAGCGATGGTCCGAGCGCGAAGAGCACTGCCTGGGGTATATACAGCAACGTCAAACTCAATATTGTGAAGGGGCTGACCTCATTGGTGAGATAGGCATCAAGATTGCTGAATAAATCAACACTGAGCAGCATAAGCGTACACAGTACAAGGGTGAGGAGTGCTACGATGGTAACAGAACGAGTGACATATCGGTCATGCAGTTTCATAGACGCCTCGCAAACAGCATGATCAAGACACCACTGAGGAACATGAGAACATTGGGAATCCAGATAAGTAGACCAGGATGAATAGGAAACTTGAAAATCTGCATTTGTGAAAAAAACAGAAGATACCAATAGAGTACTGCCACCAGCATGGACATTCCAAATCCAATAAGCCGTCCATGCTTTACCTTGAAGAATGAAAACGAGAAGGTCAGAAACACCAACATAAAACAAGCCGCACTGAGTGCAAATTTCTTGTGGAGCTCCGCCCTATAATACTGGTAGTAGAAGTTGATCGGTTTTTTCTTCTCAAGATTGCTTACCTCTTGTGCTGCCTCCTCCACACGTTCAGGAGAGACCATCTCTTGTTGTGTGAGTGTAGCAAGATTCAGTCTTGCTTTCTGGAGTTTCTCTTCGTAGCGTGCCGTTTCCTTTTCCAGGGCAGATCGATGTATTGCGATATTTTCCTGCAACTCTTTTATAGACAGCTGGGAAGGGAGTGCTGATGCAAGACTGGCAATTTGTCCTGAAAAATTGAGAAAGAACCTTGCGCTGTCTGCCTTGGAGAGTGCCCACTGACTATCACCATCATTTCTTAGCATCAATGGATTTTCCAGATCAAGCTGGTAAATGAATGCATTCAGATCATAGAGTGTTACTTCTGCTGTTGGTGCACTAATAATTTGACCGCTTCGATCGTTGGAGGTCTCAAACAACACAATGTCATGTACAGTATTTCCTACTACTTCTTTATTGACCAATACCTTGTTTCCAATTGTATTCGTTGTGTTGCTGGCAAGTTCCAATGTAGGAAGCTCTCTCATGAGACCACTATACAGTTCGCGATACTTCTTGGTGCTCCAAGGAAGTGCCTTGTCTGCAGTGAGGAAGGTCATGAGTGAAAAGATGAGTGAAATCAGAATGATAGGAAGGAAAACATGTTTGAGTGATATTCCACTACTCCGAATAGCAAGTATTTCATTGTTGTCCGATAGATCCCCGATTACCATGCTTGATGCGGTGAGGCTGGAAAACGGAAAGGTGTATAACAGAAATTGGGGGATAGAGAGCAACACCAGTTGAAATACAGAGAAATAATCCACCTGTTTGAGAAGTATTCGTTGTGCGATAAGCAGGATCTGGTTGATGAAAAAGATGAAAAAGAAAAAAAAGAATGCCACAATAAAGGAAAGGAGGTACTCCCTTCCTATGTGGCGATATACTAAATTGAATCGTGCACCTTGCTTCAACGTTATACTCCCGTTGAACCAAAGCCTCCAATTCCGCGTTCTGTAGCATCAAGCTCCATAGTCGGCAAAAAGGAGGCTTGTTCACACCGCGCAATAACCATCTGTGCGATACGGTCTCCACAATGGATGAGAAAGTCCTCTTCCCCATGATTTATCAAGAGGACAGCCACTTCACCACGATAATCACTATCAATGGTTCCTGGACTGTTGAGGACCGTAATCCCATGCTTGGCAGCAAGCCCGCTTCTTGGCCTGACCTGTGCCTCGTACCCAGGAGGGACCTGAATGCTCAACCCGGTGGAAATCTTTGCATAGGACCCTGCCTTTAGGAGAAAGTCCTCCTCTAGGCAGGCTGAAAGATCAGCACCTGCACTTCTCTCCGTACCATAGTTGGGAAGGAGAGCATGCTCATTGAGCTTCTTGATCTTTACCACAACCGAATGGATCTCCATGTTATTTGGCATTGCCTTCGATTGCATCAATGTAACTCAGGTTCAAACGACCCTGACGGTCTATTTCAATAAGCTTTACCGGTACGGACTGCCCGACGGAAAGTACATCTTCAACGTTCTGGACACGAGTCTTTGCAAGCTTGGAAATATGGCAAAGCCCTTCCTTTCCCGGCAGGATTTCGATGAATGCACCGAAGTCCATGATTCGCTTAACCGTTCCCTGGTAGATTCTCCCTACTTCAGGTTCTTCAACGATGGACTGCACGAGTTCCTTGGCAAGTTTTGCTGCTGCAGCATTTTTGCCGTAGATAGTGATGGTCCCATCATCAGCGATGTTGACCTCAGCACCACTCTGGCTGGCGATTGCCTTGATTGTCTTGCCACCTGTGCCGATGACAGCGCCGATTTTCTCAAGATCGACCTTCATGGTCAAAATCTTGGGAGCATACTCGTTGATTTCCCCTCGAGGAGTTTTCAAGGTATCTTCCATGATATTGAGGATATGAATTCTACCCTTCTTTGCCTGCTCAAGTGCTTTCTTCATAATCTCAGGGGTGACCCCTGCGATCTTGATATCCATCTGGAAAGCAGTAATACCCTCACGAGATCCTGTTACCTTGAAGTCCATGTCCCCGAGGTGGTCCTCTTCACCAAGAATGTCACTGAGAACCACATACTTGGAGTAATCAGCACCTTCAGTGATCAAGCCCATTGCAATACCAGCAACAGGTGTCTTGATGGGCACACCAGCATCCATCAATGAGAGACAGCCACCACAAACGGAAGCCATGGAGGAGGAGCCGTTGGATTCCATGATCTCACTGACAACCCTGATAGTGTACGGGAATACATCCTTGGATGGGATGATAGCTTCGAGAGCTCTCTGGGCAAGGTGTCCATGCCCAATCTCCCGTCTTCCGGTAGAAAGCCTTCCCGTTTCACCAACGCTGTATGGAGGGAAGTTATAATGCAACATGAATGAACTGAAGGACTTTTCACCATCAATAGTGTCAAACATCTGTTCATCGCTGGCGGTACCAAGGGTGGTAACAGCCAAGCTCTGTGTCTCACCACGGGTGAAAAGTGCAGAACCATGAGTCCTGGGCAACAGTCCAACCTCACAAGTAATAGGACGAATTTCATCAACCTTTCTACCGTCGGTACGAACACCTTCATTGAGAATCGAGGAACGAAGAATCTCGTACTCAAGATCTTCAAAAAGACCACCAAGTTGATTTGGGCGATCTTCATCCTCACCAATAAGGTCTGCAAACGTTTCCTGTACCTGTTCGTGTACTTCAGCAAGTGCAGCATAGCGATTCATCTTCCCTTTGACAAAAGAAGCTTTCTTGATCAATGGATAGGCAAACTCTCTCACGGGAGCAAGCCAGGAAAGGTCGACTGTGCTCTCTATGATAGGAAGCTTTTCTTTCCCAGCAAGTTCGCGTAACTCAAGCTGTGCATCACAGAGCTTGGTAATGAAAGGCTGAGCAGTAGCAATTGCTTCAAGCATCACCTCTTCACTCACCTCTTTTGCACCACCTTCGACCATGGTGATCCCGTCGCGCGTACCAGCAACTACAATATCAAGCTCGCTTTTTTCAATTTCACTGAACGTTGGGTTGACAATATAGTTGCCATCCAAGAGAGAAATACGAACAGCAGCGATTGGACCACCAAATGGGATATCACTGATAGTGACTGCGGCACTGGCTGCGTTCATGGCAATGATGTCTGGGGTATTGCTCATATCAGAGGAGATTGCAGTAGGGACAATCTGGATTTCCCTGCCAAAAGCCTTGTTGAACAAGGGGCGCATTGGACGGTCGATCAAACGGCTGACAAGGATTTCCTTGTCCTTGGGGCGGGATTCTCTCTTGAGAAATCCACCAGGAATCTTTCCAGCTGCATAGTATTTTTCATTATATTCAACACTGAGTGGTACATAATCCAAGCCTTCGTTGGGTTGTTTGCCACAGCAGACCGTTGCGATTACTGCACTCCCTTCATAATAGGCATAAACGGAGCCGTTGGCTTGTTTGGCAATTTTCCCGGTTTCAAAAACCAGGTCGGAATTACCGATCCGTACAGATACTTTCTTAACTTCCATGTTCTTCTTCCTTTCTTCGTTCTTTTTGTTCTTCTTTACTATATCATATAAATAGCTCCAACAGCCTGAAAAGCCATCGGAGCCATTCACACAAATTTACAGTGAAAACACCACCGTTATTTTCTCAGACCGAGGTCTGCGATCAGCGCACGGTAAGCGTCGATGTCGTTGTTGCGCAGATACTTCAGAAGACGTCTGCGATGTCCGACCATCTGCAACAACCCTCTAGTTCCGGCATGGTCCTTGGGATTGGCCTTGAAATGAATCTGAAGGTCGTTGATCCTGGCGGTCAGCAAGGCAATCTGTGCCTGTGTTGATCCAGTGTTCTTCTCATCACCACCATACTTTGTAATGATTTCTTGTTTCTGTTCTTTCGAGATCATGAACTACTCCCCTTAGCTATTAAGCCAAGTCTTTTTGTACGTAACAGTTTCCTGTCCCACATCCCAACTTTTGGAATAATCAGAAGGTCTTCATTCCCAATGATTGTTTTCACTGGAACCTTTGTATCATCCGAAAGTGTAAGGTAGGCATCATACACACCCGCCATTGGCAGTAGTTGCATGAAGGAAGCCGTACGGTACAGCAACCCGTCTTCAGTGAATTTGGAGGGATAAGCGACCAAATCCAATTCATACGGTCTGCCGAGCATACCTTGGATTTCTTCCAAGGCGCCCTCAAGAAGTTTTTTACGCACCAATGTGCTTGAAACAACCTCTCTCTTGTCTGTTCGGACAAAAGGAGGAACTTCCACAATCGCACCTGGTGACAATCGGTTCAGATGTTCCTGCAGCTGAACAGGTCCGGCACTTGACGCCGGGGCACCGCAGCGGAAATCTTCTCCGACAACCATAGCTTTGACTTGGCAAAAAGCACAAACCAAAGCAAGGAACTCCTCAGCTGTGAGTTTACTGAAATCAGCAGAAAAGTCAATGACTACCATATGGTTAACACCAAGATTGGCAAGGATTTCCTGCATTTGCGCCTCTGTGGTGAGTTTGGAATGGTAGGGTTGGCTTTTTGTCACCATCTTTGGGTTCTTGTCGAATGTGATCACCATGCTTTCCCACCCATTTTCTTTTGCAAGAGAGATTGTGCGGTCCAGAATAGTTAAGTGTCCACGGTGGATGCCATCGAATACACCGATGGAAACCACCATGGGCACTTGCCAGAGAACTGGATGAGCTGAGAGATGCATGAAATCATATCGTTTCATACTGTTTTCCCCCTGTATATGGATGTATCTGGGCAATGAGACGTTTCTCCTGAAGGTTGGATACAGCCCGTAAGACACCGTCCTTGCTATACAAGGCCCCAAAGACAGCATCTTTACCTTCCTTGATGCAAGTAACCGTATGGGGATAGGACCCGTTGGCTACCCGAAACAATTCACTCTCAGGCATTTCAAACACACTGACATCTTCCAACCGTTTCAAATATGCATCAGTATATTGCATGGAGGATACAAGTGCTTCCGTATTCCTTGCATCAACCGCCTCATCCAAGGAGAACGGCCCAATGCTCGTACGAACCAAGGCAGTAAGATGAGCCCTGCTTCCACATGCTTTTCCTAAATCCCTGGCAATGCTTCTAATGTAGGTACCTTTTGAAACATGAATATCTGCAACCAGTACACCATTCTGGTAGCTGATCGGGGAAAAAGCGTAGATTGTTATCGGTCGTTTAGGCATGACAACCTGCTTGCCTTGCCTGACAAGCTCGCTCGCCCGTTTCCCATTGATATGCAAAGCACTATAGGCAGGTGGTTCCTGCTCTCCTTCACCGATGAAGCTGGGAATGGCTTCTAAGATGGTGTCATAGTGAGGTATAGATGCTTCTGCGATTACTGTACCTTCCGGGTCAAGGGTATCAGTCTCTGTTCCAAACTGGATGTGTGCACGATACTGCTTATCCATCCGGGAAAATAGAACATTCAGCTTGGTCATACTCCCCGTGAGCACAATCAAGAGCCCCTCTGCAAACTTATCAAGCGTACCAGCATGCCCTACTTTTGGGTCTATGGTACGCTTGATATCGTTCAGACTGGAAAAACTGGTCAGTCCCCGTTTTTTTTTGATGAGGAGAATACTAGCGTTCTTTCCCATCTTCCACCAATGAATCAATCAAGGCATTGATCTTTTGCCCTTCTTTAAGAGAAAAGTCTGCTTTGAATTTGAGCACAGGAGTATTCCGGGTTTTCAGGAATGCTCCTACGCGTTTCTGAATAAATCCACTCGCATTCTGCAATCCGGCTACACTTTCCTCGAGGCTCTTGTCATCAAGAACAGAGGAGATGTAAACGGTTGCATAGGCATTATCCTGGGAAAGCTCCACTTTGCTTACTGAGCAAAGTGTGCTTACCAGGGGATTTTTAACCTCTCCTGTGACGATCAACATGCTGATCGCCTCAGAGAGTTTTGCTTCTATTCGTTTCTGACTATATTCACTCATTGTTGTTTTTCACTTTTTGTTTCCAACTTACGGGCAATTTCCTCAGTCTCAATGATCTCCAGAATGTCACCAACATGCAAATCGTTGAAATTCTCAAGTCCAATACCACATTCAAAACCTTCAGCAACTTCCTTCGCATCATCCTTGAACCGCTTCAAGCTCGAAATCTTGACCTTGTCAGCAGTGAGCTGGACGGAATCACGGAAGACCCTTGCAAAAGCATTTCTCTTGACCTTTCCACTGGTAACCATACATCCGGCAATCGTTCCAATTCTGGGTACTTTAAAGGTATCACGGACTTCAACAGTACCAATTTCAACCTCACGTACCTCAGGTTTAAGCATGCCTTCCATGGCACTGCGGATATCGTCAACAACATCATAAATGATATTGTATTTACGAATCTCGATTTTCTCCTGGTCGGCGAGTACCTGGGCTCTGGGAGTCGGGCGAACATTGAACCCGATTATCAAGGCAGCAGATGCACTGGCCAAGGTGACATCACTCTCGATGATTGCACCGGCACTTGCATGGATGACATTGAGATGGATCTCATCGTTGGAGAGTTTCTGCAGTGCGCCCTGCAAGGCTTCAACAGAGCCCTGTACATCACCCTTGATGATGACATTGAACTCCTGGATGGTTCCTTCCTTGATCTTGGAGTAGAGATTGTCCAAGGTAACCTTCTTCACATTACGGCTATCCCCGATTCTCTCAAGCTCCTGACGCTTGTTACCAACCTGACGGGCTTGTCTCTCATCTTCCGTGACCTGGAATGGATCTCCGGCCCCCGGTATATCCGAGAGTCCGATAATCTCAACAGGAGTGGAAGGACCAGCTTCTTCAATCTTGTTACCTTTATCATCAAACATGGCTCTTACACGGCCAGGATAAATACCGGCTACATAATGGTCACCCTGTCTCAAGGTTCCTCGTTCAATCAAGACGGAGGCAACAATACCCCTACCCTGGTCGATTCGGCTCTCAATAATCTTTCCTTCAGCTCTGCAGTTTGCATTGACTTTCAATTCAAGCATTTCAGCTTGAAGAAGGATTGTATCAAGCAATTCATCAATACCAATCTTTTTCAGTGCAGAAATTTCACAATAAAGCGTTTGACCGCCCCAAGCTTCCGGCATCAAACCAAGATCAGAGAGCTGTTGCATGACTCGCTCAGGCTTCGCGTTAGGCAGGTCACACTTATTGATTGCAACTATGATGGGTACATTGGCAGCACGGGCATGGTCAATAGCCTCACGGGTTTGTGGCATCACACCATCATCGGCAGCAACTACCAGGATGACGATATCGGTAACCTGTGCACCTCGAGCACGCATCATAGAGAAGGCTGCGTGTCCAGGAGTATCAAGGAATACAACCTCCCCTCTTCCAGGAAGATCAACCTTGTAGGCACCAATGTGCTGGGTAATCCCCCCATACTCACCTTCGGCTACCTTGGTTGAACGAATTGCATCGAGCAACTTGGTCTTACCATGGTCGACGTGTCCCATAACCGTAACGATTGGTGCACGATCAATTAGGTCTTCATCCTTGTCCAGTTCACGACCGATCAATGTTTCATCATAGAGTGAGACCAGATTCACCTTACAGTTGTACTCGCTACAAATAATTTCAGCTGTCTCATGGTCAATCTGCTGGTTGATAGTAACCATCATGCCCATCTTGAGGAGTTTTGCAATGATTTCATTTGCTTTCAAATTCATCTTCTTGGCGAGGTCACTTACTGTAATGACCTCCATCATGTCGATGGACTTGGGTACAGCAGCAAGCTTGGCTGCTGCCTGTTGCTTGCGCCTCTGGATCTGGAACTCCTTTTCTTCTTCGGCGTTCCGTTTCTTATAGGTAGCGTTGTTCTTTTTCTTGAAACTCTTTTTATTGGTCCGCTGGTTTACAGGAGCCATATCCTGCATGGGAGAGGTATTGCCTCCACCTTGAGGCCCACCAAATGGAGGCCTCGGACCACCTGGCCCTCTGAATCCACCGCCACGTTGAAAGGGTGCCCCACCCCTAGAAGGACCATTGGAATTTGGTCTGTACCCGCCTGGTCTTGCAGGTCCACGGTTGTCCTGTCCCTGATATCCCGTGCCCGCAGGTCTTGCAGGCCCACGGTTGTCCTGTCCCTGATATCCAGTGCCTACAGGTCTTGCAGGTCCACGGCTGTCCTGTCCCTGATATCCAGTGCCTGCAGGTCTTGCAGGTCCACGAGAATCCTGGCCTTGATACCCACCCCTATTGTTGTTGGGGCGGTATGGAGGCCTGGTTCCAGGAGCTGGACGCCCGCCAACCATGCCGGCAACACGAGGACCTGTACTGGGCACCGGACTCTCCTTGGAAGAGATCCCTCCTGGGTTTTTGCTTTGCAACTCTTTATGATCCTTCACCGTTAATCCCTGGTTGGGAACCGGTGGCAGATTGGTCGGTCTGATTACGACCGGACCATTATGCAAGGGAGAAGAGGATAGGCTGTCTGACCCACTATGGCGATGGGCCTTTCGTACCACACTGCTTGTGCGGCCTTCAGAAGCTGTCTTTTTCTTTTCAATTGCTTCCTTAGTACCTTCTTCCTTGGAGGTTTTTTGACTCTCCTGCTTCTCTTTCTCGGGCTTTTCAGCCTCCTTGCGAGCCTGAGGCTTCACCACGACAACCTTCTTCTTTACCACGACCACTCGACGTTTTTCAGTGGCCTTTTGTTTTGACTCAGGTTCTTTGGCGGGACTCATCTGCTCTTTGTTGTGCTCCACTGGATTCACAACATGTTTGATCAACGTTGCTTTTGGCTTGTTATTCTCTTCCGACATTATTTCCTCTATAATTTACTCTACCTCAAATACTAGACCTGTACCACAGTTTGGGCACACATTCATATCCTCTGTGATGGAAGAACCACAATTGGGACAGACATACTCAGTCTCAGTTTCCTCTTCATCTTCAACAATATCAACATACTCATTGATAGTATCCTTGATTGCAATAATCTCTTCCTCGCTCAAATCACTGAAGCTCGCAAGATCCTCTTCGCTGAGATTGATGAACTCTTCAACACTATACACATCATGGAAATGGAGTTTCTTCAGCAACATCTCATCCAAAGGAAGTTCAGTGAGGGCAATCTCATCCTCATCGACGAAACTCTCCTGAAGGGCAACTTCACCTTCCTGTGTCTCCAGCATATCACCTGCATTCTGTGCAACGAGCTCTTCGTTATAATACTCCTGCTCATCGAGGAAAATGCTTTCTGCCCTACTACGAGCTTCCTTGGCAATATCCATCTCGTCAAACTGAGCTTGGGTTTTTACATCAATCATCCAGTCAACCAGCTTGTTTGCCAAACGAACGTTCAAGCCCTGTTTTCCAATAGCCAATGAAAGTTGAGTGTCTTCCACAATGGCCACTGCATGATAGATATTCTTGTCAAGAATCACTACATCCTTTACTTGCGCAGGTGAGAGCGCATTGCGGATATAGTTGATCGGGTTGGGATCGTAGCGAAGGATATCAATCTTCTCACCCTCTATCTCGCTCATGATAGTCTGAATTCGATTTCCCTTCAACCCAACACAGGCGCCTACAGGGTCAATATCATCATTACGTGATGCCACAGCCACCTTTGTACGGTATCCTGCTTCACGGACAATCTTGATGATATCAATCTGGTTCTGTGCAATTTCCGGTACCTCAACCTCGAAAAGCTTGCGAATCAATTCGCTGCTTGTTCTCGAGAGGATGACCCGTACACCACGCTCAGCCTTCTCTACACTCTCTACATAACACTTGATCTTGTCATTGCTCTGGTAACTTTCCCTACTGGACTGGTTTCTCCTGGGCAAAAGTCCTTCGGTACTCCCGATATCGACATAGATATCACCGGTAGGAGACTGTCTTCTATAGTAACCAATGATCAGCTGACCTTCTTTTGCCTTGAATTCGCTGTACAGTGTATCCTTCTGGATATCTCGAAAGCTCTGATGGGCTCGTTGTTTTGCACTCTGCACACTGATGCGGTCGAATTCCTTGAGGTCAACAGGAATGAGCAGCTCATCACCAATCTCACACTCCTCATGGATTTCTTTTGCCTCACTGAGTGGAATTTCAGTTACTTCATTATACCATTCGTCATCATCGACAATCTGGCGTCTGCTTGCGAGTTCAACGCTGGTATAGTCTTCACTGAACTCTATGACGGCATTCTCATCGGTACCGAATTTTCTTTTGTATGCTGCGCGGAGTATATCCTCAATGGTGCTGATAACCAGCTCCTCGGAAATGTTCTTTTCCGCTACCATACTTCTAATAGCGTCACCAATTTCAGTTGCCATGTGAATTGTCCTCCCATCTATAATCGAGTTTAGCTTTTTGTATACTAGCCAACTCGACGGCCATCGTTGCAATCATCTCTTTTCCATCCTCAATATATACCTCGTCAAGCGTGAGCGCATGGTCATCACATGCTTTGATGATGCCACTTACCCATGCCGGCTTACTCGTATCATAAACCCGTACACGCCTGCCGGTAAACAAGCTAAACTCATAGAAATCCTTAATCGTACGTTGCAGTCCCGGTGTGGTGACCTCAAGTTGAAGATCACGGTCTCCCAATGTCAGTTCCATTCGAGGATACACCAAACGGTACACCTTGGCACAATGATCGACGTTTACTTCTTCTTCCTTTGCCATGATCACAATGGTAACCAGGACACTGTTTCCACGAATAAGCTCATCGATGTCCACCAACGTAATACCCATTGCACTGAGCAGAGGTTCATATTCACGAAACAAAGGTGTTTCTTCAATTCCTTTTTGTATCATACTACTCCTGAAAAAAGTTCATAAAAAAGGGATGCGCCTGTTGGCGATCCCCAATAAACAACTAATCCTGTCAAAATAGTATCGATAACCCCTATCTTTGTCAACGATGCACGTACACTTATACATCAGCAAGTACCACAATCGTTGCATTACACCCAAAACATGATCGTAACAACTCCCTCGCTTGGTTTGAGGTGGTACCCGTGGTAGCTACATCATCCAGAAGCACCGCCGTGTAACCGTCAGACAAAAACTGGGAGAATCGTTCTTTCTTTCTTCTTGAACTGGTTAATTGTAATGCATGTTCAAGGGAACGCTGTTCCTTGGAAAGCAACTTATATTGTGTACCCTTATGCTTGGTGAAGAGAGATAGCTGTGCATAGCCCTCTCTTCTTGCAAGATATGAAGTGATTACCTCCATCTGGTCAAACCCACGTCTCTTATATCCCTCTCTGGAACAGGGAATAGGAAGAAGCAGTGGAGATTCCAGCGAAGAGAGCAGAGGTAGGTACAATCCAGCGAGGAGCGGGGCAAGAGCAATTTCACCCCCGAATTTGTACCTTCTAATCAACGATGCAAGTGTTTTCTCATAGGGTCCGTATGCGAGCATCCCAGTCGTACAGACAGGACATACATACGAGGAATCAAGCACCGGGTTTCCACAGACTGGACAACGATGCTTGAAAAGAAACGCATACCCTGCTTTTCTGATTGACTGCGCACAGGATGGACAGAGTGTTGCATCAGAAAGTGTTTTACACATACGGCACCACATACCCTTCAAGTAGGGATTATGGTCACTTCGCTTGCAGTTTTTCCTGTAATTCTTTCAGGAACAAGAGTGCCTCCAAGGGAGAGGACTGATCAATGTTGAATGATTCCAAGGCATCAATGACTTCGCTTTCATTTGTGTCAAATGCAGTATAAGAAGGTTCATCACCCTCAGTTGCAGCACTGAATAAATCCGGTTGCATGGCTGCAAAGTCATATTCAGCGAAGTGTTGTCTCTGAAATTGGCGGGCTTGTTTTATAACATCACGCCCCACCCCTGCCATTCTTGCAACGTTCAATCCGTAGGAGCTGTTGGCAATTCCCTCAATGACCCGTCTCAGAAACTTAACCTCCCCTCCCTGTTCACTAACCTGTAACGTCAAGAGTTGGATGGCACTGGTATCGATTCTGGCTAGTTCATGGTAATGAGTAGCAAACAGCGTTTTGCAATTCATCGAAAGGAGTTTCTGCATCATGGCATAGGCAATTGACATGCCATCCTGGGTACTGGTACCTCTTCCCAGTTCATCAACAATAACCAGTGAATGTCTTGTTGCCGTCCTGAGAATATGGGCGGCTTCCTGCATCTCAACAAGGAAGGTGGACTCCCCACGAGCAAGATTGTCACTGGCACCCACCCTGCAATAGAGACGGTCGACTACACAAAGATTGGCCTTGGTTGCAGGTACGAAACTTCCAATTTGTGCAAGTACAACAAGTAATGCACTTTGCCTGAGGAACGTTGACTTACCTGCCATATTCGGGCCCGTAATCAAACAGAACCGTTTGCCTGTACTCTTAATCGTAAGGTCATTTTGAACGAATTCCCCTGGAGAGAGATGTTGTTCAACCACTGGATGCCTTGCGCCTTCCAGAATGAGCACATCCTCTTCCGCAAAACTCGGTTTGGTATATTGGTGGGTGATTGCCGTACTTGCAAAGCTCTGTAAACAATCCAAGTCACTGAGAAAACTACTGATGGAGAGCAACATCTGTTGTACGTCCTTGGTTTTGGATACCAAGGATTCATACACCTCTTTCTCTCTCTCTTCCGCCAAGGCAGCACTCTGTAAGATCTGCTGCTCCAGCTTGATCAACGCATCACTGGTGAATCGTTCGGCATTTACCAGCGTTTGTTTGCGATAGAAGGTGGCAGGAACTTTTGCGGCATGCGTCTTGGTAACCTCCATATAGTGGCCAAGAATCTTGTTTGAAGCGAGTTTTATGGTAGGAATACCAGTCTCTTCCTTTACCTGCTGCAAATAGGAGTCCAACAACTCCTTTCCACCAGTTTTGGTTTTTCTCAGCGTATCCAGTTGTGCATCATAACCCTTGAGGATGACCTTCCCTTCCTCAAAAGGTCCCTGCCACTGATCGTTGATTGCTTCCTGTATTTCTGAGGCAAGTTGCAGTAAAGTCTGGAGCTGCGTTTCTTCCAACTTTGTTGGGAGAAGATCCTGATACCGTTCATCCACCAATTGAAAAAAGGCTGAGATTGACTGAGCGATTCCTGTCAAATCCCTTGGGACCTGCCTATTCATGGCTATTCTTGTGGTCAAACGCTGGATATCCAATACCTGTTTCAGGATTGACCTGACCCTGCTGAGTTCATCGCGGTCTTCAACAAGCATTTCGACCCATCTCTGACGTTCACGGATTTGATCGACATCAGTAAGGGCACGAGTGATCCAATTTTTTAATTGCCGTGTCCCCATGCTGGTGAGTGTGGCATTGATTGCAGAGAAAAGCGTGAATTTTTCACTACCGTCACTGGTATTGCTGACAAGTTCAAGACTTTTCCTGCTTGCTTCATCGATATGCAGGAACTGGGTCTCTTCAACCACGGTAAATGACTCAATCTGATTCAAGCTTGTCTTGGCGGTCTCCCGCAAATACCAGAGCAATGCCCCGGCGCTGGAAAGACGATGGTCCTTCTCTTCCAACGAAAAGGCTTTCAGACTCGTGCTGCCTAAATGGTTGCAAAGTAAACTGTATCCATCAGTGATTGAAAAACGCCAAGGAGGAAGTTTACTGACCATTGCCTGCTGGGCATCAAGGAGACCTTGGAAGTCCTGGTAGAGAAAGTAATCATCCTCATTGACCAATATCTCCCTGGGACGGATTTGTTCCAGAACTGAGAGCAGTGACCCGTAATGATCATCTTTCGCTACAGTCCTCAAGGAGAACTCCCCTGTGGTTATATCTGCATAACTGACTGAGATTCCCTGCTTCTGGAATGAGATGCTCAGGACATAGCTGGATTGTTCTGCATCAAGGTAATCATCTTCAATAACCGTTGCAGGGGTGATTACCTGCACCACTTCACGTGTCGCAAGTTTTTTCCCATCATCCTGATTAAGACTGATTTGTTCACAGATTGCAATTTTCTTGCCGGCCTCGAGCAACCGTTTGATATAAGTCTTTGCCGCATGATAGGGAATTCCACACATCGGCTGACCATTACGTTTCGTAAGGGTAAGGTTGAGAAGTCGTGAAACTTCCCTTGCATCATCTTCGAACATCTCATAGAAATCACCAAGGCGGAAGAACAGTACTTCCCCTTGGTGTTGCTCCTTTATCTGATGGTATTGGACCATCATGGGAGTCAAAGTTTCATCAGCGCTCATACTCAATACAAGGTCGTGGTGATCGCAAGTACCAGTTTAAACCCACTGTCTTCACTGCTTCCCTTGAAAATGGTTCCTCCATCCCAAGAAAAGGTATCATCGATAAAACTTGCGTTCTTCACCAGATACAATCCCAGAGGGAATCCTGGTACCTTCAGCTTGATCCCCGCTCCCATGGAGTAGTACCAAGCAAGGGAAGATGGAGCAATGTTCTGCAAATCAGTGCTGACGCCCGTTGCACTTCCATAGATTTCTGCAGAAAGCACATTTTGTGCAAGAGGCCAGCTGATAGAAACCTGATTGTCCCAAAGGTATGCCTGGTCAAAGATGACGGAGAAACCACGACCGGTATTCATACCGTCGATATAGAGCATCTCATAGCGGGTAGCACCCTGTTTTGCATCGTACCAATCCAATTTCTGAGTTTCCCCTGTATCATATCTCCTATTATAGTCATAGTACTGTGGGAGCATTGCGCTGACAGTTGTAGTTGCTCCCAACACGACATTTGCATTCTTCTCTGCAAGTTCAAATGAGAAGAGCGTAACGTATCCACTTGCAGAAGATGAAGACTTGATGTAGTTGGAGAGACCACCAAGAATGCCACCAGCATAGGTGAAACTTTGGCTGAGATAGTACCCCTTGCTGGTATTCTCTATCCGGTCACGGCCATCCCACGCAAAGGAGAGGCTGAGACGGTTGCTGAACTTCCAACTATCTCCATATAACTTAATTAGGCGTTCATATGGATCGTAGACTGCATGATTGTAATCAGCATAGTTCAAACCGATGGAGAGCCCTCCCCCCACTGTAAGCGAACCGGGGCGGAACATGAATGTATACCCGGTGTTGTAACCAAGGGAAACCCGATAGTATAGATAGTTCATCAAATACGAGTTTGCAGGAAGTGCTTTATCTGCTGCCAGATAACTGAGATAACTGTTGTATCCAAGGGGATACGCAGTATCATCATGACCAGTGTAGTAATCACTTCCCAGACCTCGTTGCAAGACTCTCTCTTTTTTGCTTCTCTCGAAATTGAAGGTCAAACCATTTGACCAACGATAATCCTTAAACCATCCATCAGTGAATGATATGGAGAAGTTCTGTGTGTCAGGGCTGAGGTTGGTGGTAATCGCAAGATCCCTACCAGTACCACCCAAGTTCTTGTCAGACCATTGCAGGAATCCGGAGACGGGGAATCCATCCACATTTCCACCGAAGGTAGCTCCGAACTGGATATCCATTTGGTTCCCTTCCACAACGGTATAGACAGGTATGACTGTTCCTGGCTCACTGCCATTGATAATGTCAAATTTGACATCGGTGACGATCAGTGTGTTGTAGATGTTCTGTGCACTGCGGATCAACGCTTCCTTGCTGAAAATATCACCCCTGCTGAAGGTCAACTCACGTTCGAATACATAGGGCTTTGTTTTGGTGAGTCCTTCGATGCGAATATCTTCCACAACGGCCTGCTGGTTTTCCTGGACGTTGAGAACGAATGTGATGACCTTGTTCTCTTCATCCCGCACCATGTCACTTGAGATTACATTAAAAATATACCCATTGTTCCAATACAGGTCTGTAACGGCCTCAATCTCTTTCTGGACCCGGGTGATGTCAAGAATTGACCCTTCTTCCATGCTGATGAGGTTTTGGAACTGTTCATCGCTGAACACAGAGTTCCCCTCGACCTGGATGCCACCGAAGCGCCACTGCTCTCCTTCATCTACCTGGTAGATGACCCTCAACCTCGTATACTCATCATCCTCTCTGCTGATATCTTCTGTCTTCACATCAGAGATTGCAGCGTCGACAAAGCCCTTGCTCTGGTAGAACGTGATAAGATTCTGTTTGTCAGTCTCTATGGTTGATGGGTTATAGTAGCCACTATTGAAATAACTGATAGTCTTTGAGGAAAGTTGTTTTGCAAGCTGGTCGCTTGCTAATTGTGTATTGCCTTCAAAGACTATTTCGCCAATACGTTTCTGTTTGTTCTCCTCTATGGTAAACACCAGACTCACAGTGTTTGATGTTTCATCAATTTCATACGAGGATGAGATAACCGTATCGGCATATCCCTTCTCTTCATAAAGCTTACGAATCTCATTCTTGGAAAGTTCGATATTCTGTTCTTGCAGGAATGTTCCTTCCTTGCTGAGCAAGACATCTTTGATGTTCTTTGTCTTGATCCCAGCATTGCCTTGAATCGTAACTTGGCTGATATAGGGCAACTCATGAAATTCCATGGCTATTTTAAGTTCATTGTTACCCTCCCCTGTTCGTTGTGCTTCTGCAAGGAAATATGAGAAATAATCGAGAGCGTAGAGTTCTCCCTGCAATTTATTGAACAACGCATCACTGAAAGGTTCGTTCAAGTATGCATACTGAATATCCAAGATAATGCTTTCTTCAACATTTTGCAGTCCTGTATTGGAAAAAGATGCAATTCGTTTACCCATGTACCATGGGGTCTCTTCAGCGGCACTAACCAGAGAAAGGGAAAAAAGTAGGATAAGGATTGCGCAAAAAAGTCGGCGCGATTTCCGCTTGTTCATGATAGCTCCTCTATATTCTTGTTTAACGCAGAACAAACCTTCTGGTTACACTAAAACCAATGGTATCCAAAATATTGACAAACGACAACTCGTTGGGTTGGGTAAAAAAGGAGAATGTCCCTATTGGGTTCTGCCAATCGAGTGACAGCTCAAGGTCAAGTGAAAGGTCGGGAAAGATGAATGTTCGGGTAGCTTCAGTTTCGTCGATAGCAGTAAGATGCACCAATGCTTGCAGGAAGAATTGCTCTCCTACGTACTTGCCCATGAATATCGTGGTATTGTTCAGATACCGTGCCAGTGGGCTGAGGTTGGCCAAGCTCCCTCCTGGTAGGGCATCAATGAGAATATTCTGCAAGATATTGCTACGGATGCTGAACATATCAAGTCCGAGTGAAATACGGATTGAATCAGTGAGCAAGGACGTTTGGCTGGTTTGCAAGTACCCAAGTCGTTCGGCTACATCGGTAGCGGCAGCTGCAAGACTGGCAACACTATAGAGATTCACCTGTCCATACGCACCGGTTGGAAGAATGGACTGACCAAGAATCTCGAGTATTTCGTTTACATCCTTTGGTGGTGTCGATTCAAATCGCGGGTTGAGATTAGTAAGGCTTGAATCTTGCAGTACAAGGAAGATGTCCACCCGATTCCCTTGGGCGTCGAAATCTGTCAATTTTGCTCTCAGATTGATTGTTGGCTGGATGGTATTTTGCCCGGACAATGCATCGGTACGGAGAGAGAGTGATCCTTCGGTAATGAAGAAGTTCTTCTGGAAGTAGTAGAACTCTCCACTTCTGAAGGAAAGATTGCCATTGATGACAAAGTCATTGGCAATATGATCATAGGTTAACTTGATCTTCTGGTTTTCCGTGATGGTTGCCTGAATGAAGGGACTCTGTGTATTTGGATAGAAGAATGACACATTTCTACCTGTTACCACCGTAAAATCAGTAATCGACATGTTGTTCGCTGTATACCAGGAAGGAAGATTCTTGATACCCAAGCTTATGGTAGTGTCCTGGATGGTGACGTTTCCATTGAGCCACGCATCAAATCCTTCACCAAAAAGATTGAAGGTACCTCCAGCGTATGTGCGAATATCCACATCTAATTCTTCAATGGGAAGCCAGGCATAGAGCATATTCTCTCCGCTGTCCACATGAATCTCATAATTGAGCAGGCGCAGTCCATCTAAGTTTGCGCCAAGGGACACATATCCTTCAACCGTTTTCCCGGTATTCGTATTGGTGGAAAAGAAAGGAATCTTTGGAGTAATTGCTCTTGTACCGTCCAGAGTTGCTGTAATGTTTTTTATGGTAATAATATCTTCAGGCAACCAAAAAAGCTTCATTCTCGTTGAGTTAATACTAGCTTGTCCATAAAGGCGGATGGCATCCTTCCTTCCTCCAATGAAAACCTCACCTTCTGCAATACCATCCAGAAAACTGAATACAGGTTTCTGGATGGTCCTGTTGAGAAGATGCAACGGGAAATATATATCTTCCACAATAAGGCCGAAGTCTTCTTCTGCAAGGGACCCCTCTACAGATAAACCAACACCAAATGAGGGATCTGCCTCTCCCTTGAGCTGCTGTGTGCTTAGGTTGTAATTGAATGAAAGAAGATCACTTTCAATAGAAAGGTTTGGCTTATCCAGAGAAATGGTATAGACACCATCAGCAACCCCTCCCTCTCCATAAAGCAGGATATCTGAAAGCGAAAGTACAGCTTTTGCCTTTCCCTCTAGGATCGGGGATATTGCAGAAGGGAGGTCTAAGAGACTTTCCATCATTCCCAGATCGAGTGCAAGGGTATAGCTGAGTGTACTTTCCTGATCTTTATAGGAAAGATGGCGAATATCAGAGAGTGTACCTTCACTTAAGGCTTTGTTTCCCTTGATGAGCAACAGATTGCCTGTATAGGAAAGGTCTCCTTGTGAAAATTGCGAATCGAATAGGTTGAGCGTTGTATCCCCAGCTTCAATCTTGGTGGATAATGTCCCGTCCCCTCTTCTGAGATGCAGTATGCCATCGGCACTGATTGTCTGTTTGAGATCGGTATAGCCTAGGAGATCCAAATCAACGACTACACCTTCTGTGAACGTGAAAAATCGATCAAGAGGCAATTCATCAAGTTTTACAAGTGCACTGATACGTGAATCTTCACCCATAAGGGAGATGGCAATGGTTCGCTCGTTGTTGGCCTCTAGCGTAAACGATGCATCGAAGGGTGCAAGGAAGGAGCGTTCACCCAGGGTGAGGAAATCTGAGCCAGTATAGGAAAGCTTGCTCCTTAGTTCTGTATCCTGTTCATCAGTAAGCGAGATATCAGGAAGAGATAGTGTGTCTTGTGTTAGTAATACGGCAGTTTGTAGTTTGTAGGTATGTCCTTGGAATACCACTTCACCGATGGTCAGAAGATCACTGGATATGCTCCATTCGTGAGAATTGTTGAATACAACCTGCATGTCACCAGAAATTTCGGCATTGGCGAAGAATCCTCGATTAGGCAGGGTCAAGCCGTTACTGGTGATGTCAGCCATAATCGGGGGAGCCAGATTGGTCGAAAGTGAGAATGCATTCTCCTGGTTGATCGAAAGTTGCAATGTGCTGGGTTGCAGCAGGAAGGAGAAGGGATAGCTTGCATCAAAAATTCCAAGTTTAGCTTCTCCACGCAAAAAGTTCTGGGGAGAAGAGCTCACAACTCCTTCTATGGAGAAGGAACGTTCGAAAGGAGTGGTGACCATGAACCGATACTGTTTTGGTGGTTCATCAAAGAAATTGATACTCCCAAGCAGTTGACCGTCAATGCTCCTGAATAGGTCCAACTGCCCACTTGGCAGCCAATCAGTTAGGTCTGTTTTCCCGGAATACACCAAACGATAACCACTGGTAGCAATCGTCAAAGCATCCACATCCAGAATATCCTGGGCTATGTACCCCTGGAAAATAAAACCGGCATCAAGTTCAAGCTTACCGACCTTCATTTCTCGAAGTGCCAGGTCAATAGCCAAAGTACCATCAAATGGCATGACAGTACCATTCCCTGTTTCTGACTGGAACGTGATGTTTCCAATCAAGTTCGTTGCATCATCGTAATACGGTTGTAAGAATGGGGCATAGCGTATAATCGAGGGAGAAAGGAATGAGAGCGGAAATTCGTCCATACGTGTGCTGATATGGAGGGAGCCATTTCCTTCATATGGTAGGTTGTACACTGAAAGAAGATTGAACCGCTCATCAAGTGAGATTTCCGCCTGCAACTGTCTATCCTGAGCATTTCCTTGATAAGAAAGGCGGGTATAAAGAGGTATATCTGTAAAAGATGAGGCCAGTTCCTCAAAAGTAAAGGATGCGCTCAACGCAGACCGTTCCCGCTCATACCGTAAGCTTGAGGTGAGAGGAGAAGTAGCCTGAATTCCCTGAGAATCCAGAGAAAGCATACTTGAAGCTGTCAAGTGTACAGAAGCACTTTCCACCATTGTATCTTTCAATTGTGCGTCACCAGTAATGGAAACAGAGTCCAACCGGGCTGTGAGATCTTCTCTGCTGTAGGTCACTTGATCAAGCAATACAGTCGCTTCGATATGCTCCCCATCGCCCATGTATCGGGCATCGAGAATCAGGTCTTTGCTGCGCAAAGCGAGTATGTCATGTAAAATGAAGGTAAGAGGTTCTCCCCTTCTGGTTGCCGCATCGAGAGAAAACAGTCCATTACTCCAGGTCCCTTGTAATGTGGTTGTTGGCGCATGTAATTCCATTTCGTCGCTGCTGAGAATCATCTGGTCAAAAGAGAGGGTTGCCCGTCGTGGAATCCCAAGTTCAAGAAATGCAGTACCACTGAACTCTGGAACAGAAATAGATAGGTTGGGCATCTGTACAGCAACAACAGAGGCGGAGAGAGAAAATGTACTTACATCGTCGGGAAGGTTGAAGCCTGTGATGGAACCTTGGGCGACAAGGTCTTCCAGGCTTCCGTTCCCTTGCTGAGTCGTGAACATCGTGTGAGAGGAAGTAAAGGAAACATCTCCTTGCTTATTTAGGTTGAGATTTGTGCCTTCCAGTGCTATAGCTGAATCGACAAACTGCAGGGAAAGCACACCTGCTCTTGCTTGCAACGAAGGAAGTTCATTCCCCCTTTCCATTTCAAAATTGAATGCTGCTTGCCGTATCTCTGCAGTGAAAACAGATGAATTGAAGGTCCCTTCCAAAGAGTTTGAGTGTATTTGGAACGTGTTTTCTTCCAACCAATGGCTGATAAGCGTAGGTGGGGATCCCCCACCCTGTGGGATGGAGAACGAATCGTCGAGTTTCATCTGTGCCTGTTCCAATTCAAGAGAGACACGTTTGCCTCCTTGCACGAATGATTGCACCAACAAGGGAACCCCTCCCTCGATAGTCCCCTCTTCTGCGGATACGAGAACTGTTTCATCCTTTTTCAAGGAGGGGTTGAGAACTGTCAATTCCTTGAGAAACGTTCGTTCGAGTCCGGTCGCAGTGAAGGTGAATGAACCGGATTTATCGAGGGAGGATATCAAGTAATCGGAAAGAAAACGGCTTGGATTGCGCATATCAAGATATACCATCCCATATAGGGTGAGAATGGCACAGCTAAAAAGAACGAGTAACGAGATGGCTATGTCTTTCAACGTTGTATGATATCGCACGCCTCTTATTCCTTTCTTTGCCAGTATAGCCGATTGTGCATTGCTTGGGCACCTCTCTTTTCCTGATTATCTCTCATTATTGCGTGAAAAAACTGATTTACCTTATGATGTATTTACCGTACCATAGAGATACAAGAGGAGATATGAATATGCCTTCAGTATTGCAGAATTTTGTTGTATTCGAGGGATTGGATGGTGCAGGTACCACGACCCAGATGCAGTTGCTTGCAGAATATTGTGACCAGAGGGATCGTCCCTGCCGTGCAACCTTTGAACCTACTGATAAACCAATCGGGCGACTTGTGCGCTCCGTGCTGAGAAAACAAATCGTCACCACACCTTTATGTTTGGCAATGCTCTATGCAGCGGACCGCGAGGACCATCTCAACAATCCTGTTAATGGCCTTATGCGGGACTTGGAAGAAGGCAAGTTGGTCATTTGTGACCGGTATCTTTATTCTTCCTTGGCTTACCAAAGCGTTGACAGCAATTTCGAGACCATACGGAGCCTTAACGCCTTCCCTTCCCCCCAGTACTTGTTTTTCATCGATACTCCGGTAGAGGAATGCCTGAGAAGGATCAAGGGAAGAGGCGACCAAGAGGAGCTGTTTGAGCGTCATGAGTTCCTTGAAAAGGTGAAGGAAAATTATGAACGCATCTTCGAGGCACTCAGTGAGGAAGTAACGCTGATACGACTTGATGGGCTCCTCCCGAAGGAGGAGATTGCAAGAAAAATCCAGGAATTGCTCTTCTAGCGGATAAACATAGCATCCCCATAGCTGAAAAAGCGATACTCCTTATCCACGGCATGCCGGTATGCGCTGTCTATGAGTTGTTTCCCCGCAAAAGTGGAAACGAGTACCAACAATGTGGATTCAGGAGTATGGAAATTGGTTAAAAGTTGATCAACCACCTTCCATTGGTATTCGGGGCGGATAAAGAGATTTGTCCGCCCTTCCCCACTTTCCAAGCATCCTGTTTCGCTGTTGAAGGCGCTCTCTAGCGTTCTTACACTGGTAGTTCCTGTTGCAACGACTTTTCTACCTTCCTTATGCGCCTGGGTAATGAGCTTTGCAGCTTCTTCGCTAATATTGTACCGCTCAAAGTGCATCGTATGGTCATCAAGGTGCTCGGTTCTCACAGGTAAGAAAGTTCCCGGCCCAACATGGAGTGTTATGGGAACAATCGTACACCCCTTTTCCTGTATAGAAGAGAGTATTTCCTCAGTGAAGTGCAACCCAGCAGTGGGTGCTGCAACCGAACCTTCCTTTTCTGCATAAATGGTCTGGTACCGTTTTTCATCAGCAAAGGAATCCTCCCGTTTGATATACGGAGGCAACGGTACATGTCCAAGCCGTCTGAAGAATTCCTCATCCAGGGGAGTCTCGAATGCAACGGTTCTTGTCCCGTCATCACCGATTTCAGTAATCCAAGCCTTTTGAATGTAGCTACCCTCTTCATCACTGAACGTATAGTGTTTTCCCACTTTCTGACGTTTTGCTTTTGTAACCATGCACTGCCAGGTGTTGTCGAGATTTTCTTCCAAAAAGAGAAATTCGACCATACTTCCCGTGTCACTGGTCGCATACACGCGAGCTTTTCTGACTTTACTGTTGTTCACTACAACAACACTGCCTTCCTCAAGATAGGAAGCAAAATTATGCATCTGCTCGTCAATGACGGAACCATCAGAACGGTTCAGAACCAAGAGACGATCCTCACCCCTTTTATCAGCAGGTGTTTGTGCAATCAAATGTGGTGGTAGGTCAAAAGAGAATTCCTTGATTTTCATCCATATTCCTTTTACAGGGCAACCCCAGCAATTCATAGGCAAGTTTAGTAGTCATACGACCACGAGGTGTTCTTTTCAAGTACCCTTTCTGGATCAGATAGGGTTCATAGAAATCCTCGAGGGATTCAATTGCTTCCCCTACACTGATGCTCAAGGTTTCTGCACCGACTGGCCCCCCGTCATAGAACTCAATGATTGTCCTCAGAATATTTCGGTCCTGCATCTCGAGCCCATTGGCATCGATGCCGAGTCGTTCCATTCCGTGTTCAACGACGGCAGTGGTAACAATGCCATCACCCATAACCGAAGCAAAATCCCTCAATCTTCTCAAGAGACGATTAGCAATACGGGGAGTTCCCCTACTGCATCGAGATAGGAGAATGATTGCCTCTTCCTCAATATGTATGTCCATGATCTGGGCAGAGCGCTTGATGATATTTGCCAGTTCCTTTTCATTGTAGAACTCAATATGACAGGTAATACCAAATCTTGAGGAGAGGGGGCTTGAAACAGAACCTGCTTTGGTAGTAGCCCCTACCAAGGTGAATTTTGGAAGGGGAATACGCATGGTTCGAGCTGCAGGCCCTTGACCGATGACCCAATCAATCTCAAAATCCTCCATGGCAATGTACAACATCTCCTCAAGAGCTGGTTTGAGCCGATGAATCTCATCAATGAAAAACACAGACCCTTCTGTGACATTGGTAAGAATGCCTGCAAGATCCTTTGGCTTTTCCAAAGCAGGAGCACTGGTCATTCTGATTTCTGCTTCCATCTCATTGGCAATAATACTAGCCAACGTAGTTTTCCCCAGTCCGGGAGGGCCGATAAGGAAGGTATGATCCAGTGGTTCTTTTCGTTCCCGTGCCGCTTGCACAAAGACTGCAAGATTATCCTTGAGGCGTTGCTGCCCCTGGAAATCTTTCAACAACTTTGGTCTGAGGATATTCTCCTGTCTGTCCCCCTCTTCCTGGAAGGAAGAAGAGATTACAGAGTTCTCGATCAGTTCATGGAGGTCTGGTTGATTGGTGTCCATATGCTTCTTATCCTATCATCCGAGCAACTTGATGCTCAGACGGAACAGGTGTTCCTCGGCATCATGATGACTCATTTTCTCAAGCTCAGAGGCCTGATTTTCCGTGACTTTGTCCACAGTTTCCTCTACAAGGCGACGATCATAACCCATGTCAACAAGTGCGTTGATAATGTCGCTATACGGATGATGCGCCTGTTTTCTGGGTCCTGATGTACTTTTTACTTTGTCCTCATCCAATACCAACACATTACGAAGTGCAAGAATCATTTTCTGACCGGTTTTTGGACCAATGCCAGGAATGGATGAAAGCAACTTCAGGTTCCCACTATCCAACGCCTCGGCAAGGTTGCGAACATTAATACCACTGAGAATCTTGAGTGCTTGTTTCGCACCGATTCCCGATACCGTCTGTAACTGAAGAAATGCTTCCCGTTCATCTGCATCAGAGAATCCAAAAAGTGACATACTATCCTCACGGTGCACCAATACCGTCATGACTCGGACTCCCCTACGAGCCTCAAGAGAGAGATTGCTCAAAGTACTGGCTGTCTGGCTGGAAATTGAAAGATTGTACTCAATATGGCCACATCGCAAAAAGAGGGTCCCTTCTTCAATAGAAACGATGTCTCCAATCAATGCGTTTATCATGGCAATTTCATCCTTATTCTTGAAAAATCATAGACAGCAAAACAGATTGCCACTGCAAGGGCATCTGCTGCGTGGTCTGGCCTTGGAATTGTTTCAAATCCCAGTAGAATACGAACCATTTCCTGTACTTGATGCTTTTCAGCACCTCCAAATCCAGTTACAGCACTCTTGATGGTCGGAGGGCTGTACAATCGTACCGGAATATCTTGCAATCCCATCTGGTGGATACATGCTCCAATAACCTTCGCTACAGGAATGGCAGAACTAACATTTTTGGTAAAGAAGATGTCTTCCATGGCACAGATATCCACTTTGTGCTCTTCGGCCAACAACCCAACCGATTTCGCTATGAAGTGTATCCTCTGGCTATCAAGTTGTGAAGTACTGGTTTTGATAACCCCAAAAGAAACAGGCCGGTTATGCTGTCCGTCTGATTCGACAACACCCCAGCCTGTCTGTGCATATCCTGGATCTATTCCTAGGATTCGCATGCCTTATTCTTCGTCACTGTCCTCAAAATCATCAGGCAATTCCAAGTTGGAGAAAACTTGCTGGACATCATCCAACTCTTCCAGTTTGTCAATGATCTTGAGTACTTTGCGTGCCTTCTCGGTGTCAAGTGTAACCGTCTGGTCTGCAACTTTCTCCACCTCTGCACTCTCCTGTTCAAACCCTGCGGCCTGCATGGCCTCCAGGACGTTTGCAAAATCACTCGGAGTCGTAATCACTTCAATCACTTCATCAGAAGTAGTGACATCATCGGCACCGTTCTCCAGCGCAACTTCAAATATCTGTTCTTCCGTATACTTGGAAGAATCATAGGTTATGATTCCCTTTGTCTGGAACATGTAGGAGACGCACCCACTGTTCCCTAGCGTTCCACCGTTTTTCGTAAGGGTGGAACGAACATCACTGGCTGTGCGGTTCTTGTTGTCGGTAAGCGTGTCAATGATGAGTGCTACTCCACCTATTGCATACCCTTCATAGGTCAATTCATAGTACGTGGAATTTTCCATTTCCCCGGAACCTTTCTTGATTGCCCTATCTATATTGTCCTTGGGCATATTTTCAGTACGTGCTTTGAGAATAGCCGTACGAAGCCTTGCATTGGAGTCAGGGTCAGCGCCGCCCATCTTGGCAGCAACGGAAATCTCTTTAATCAGCTTCGTGAACTTCTGGCCGCGTTTTGCGTCAGCAGCACCTTTCTTGTGTTTAATGGTAGCCCATTTACTATGGCCGGACATAATTGAACCTCTTATTAGTAAAATATCATGAATTCTATAGCCCATTCAACCTATCATATGCGTTAGTGGCGGTCAAGGGGTTGTGGAATTTGAAGGCAGAGCCTTAGGACAATCTCATCAAGTACCATCCATCCAACTTCAGTTAATACAAATAGATGAGAAGTATTGTTGTACCAAAGAGGATCAAGATGTGCAATGGTATTGGAGAAAAGAGAGTCGAAATCCAATAAAAAGCGATCTGAAAAATGCTTCTTTTCGATGCCACGGTTTGTTCGCAAGGCCATCATCAGGTATTCTTCCATCAATTGTTCACTGCTGAGTATCTCTTTGTCATACCCAGTGAAGAGAGCACCTTCAGCAAAATCCTTGAGGTCTTGGTTCTGGCTGTAATGCCATGACTCGTTTCCAGAATGAAGAAAGGATGCTGCGCTACTCCCCAACCCTAGGTAGGTATTCAAGTCCCAATATACAAGGTTATGATTGCACACGTTCCCCTCTCGTGCAAAGTTCGATACTTCATAGTGCTCATACCCCAGCTGTCCAAGTCTTGCCCATAGACTTTGTAGCAGTTCTCTCTGTCCATCATCATCCCAAACCTGTACCTCTCGCTTTGAAACGTTTCTTGCAAGCTCTGTCCCTTCCTCCACGGTCAAGCAATACAGACTGATATGTCCGGCCTCACTGAGGGAAACCACGGTTTCGATATCCTGCAATGCCATTTGCATGGTTTGGCCGGGAAGCGCTGCCATCACATCAAATGAGAGATCGATACCGTACTGTTCGCGTGCTTTCTTGGCCAATGCAATTGCTTGTAGGTTGTCTTCAAGTGTAGCATTCCTACCCAATTGGCGGAGAACTTCCTCATCCATACTCTGGATACCCATGCTCAAACGAGTGACAAGTTTTTGCTCGAACAAGGGGAAAAATGCTTCAGAAAAAGTATCTGGATTCATCTCAATGGTAACTTCACGGCATTGTGTACTTCTTGCTGCCAAGAGCAGACGTGAAAGTTGCTCACACGTAAGAGACCCAGGATTGCCACCACCGATAAAGATGGTTTCAAATCCACCAGTCTCCTGAACCACAACAGCAATCTCTTGTTCAAGACGGGAAACATACGCTTCCCGAAATCCTTTCCAATTCGTCTCGGGTTCACTGTAAAAGGAACAATAAGAACAACGGGTAGTACAAAAAGGAATATGGAGATACAGTGATTTTGGCTTGCAGCCACCTAAAGTAAGCACTATGCATCCCCTAGATACCGCATGCTTGTGATGGGCCAGAAGCGGAAGCGAACCGAACCATTGATTTTTTTCTGGTTCACAGGGCCAAAATACCGTCCATCACGGCTGTTGTCTCGATTATCCCCAAGCGGGAGAATAGAGCCTTGCGGTACATAGATCCCGCTCTTATATTTTGCGTTATCACTGCGCGATTGCATATCCGCTGGGTTGATAAGATGCTTGGCCCTCTTTGCAGCAGTCTCGAATGCATACATGTCATCGGGATATGAATCCCCTTGTACGCTTGCATATTGGCTTTTAAGATATGCCGGGCTTGCAGCAAGGTCTACCCCCGCTTCCTGATACCCAAACAAACTTCCCCATGCCAAAATTCCTTCATAGGAAGAAGATTCAAGACTTCTATGGGGTCCGTCTGACAATGAAAGCTCATTTCTGAACGACGCTTCATCAACGAATGACGCAAAACCTGCAGGGCGAACCTGCACATTACCCTGTACAAAACGGATTGTCTCAGAGGGAAATCCTACAGCTCGTTTTACATACAGTCGTTCAGCGATGGAACCATCTTCATTCTTGTCAATATTCACCAGAGAGAATGTCCCCATGTAGATAATCTGTGAGAGTATATCGAACACAGGTCCCTTGGAGTCATATTCAGGATTATAGAAGGTGATAATATCATCACGTTGTACTTGCCTGTTTGCAGAAAAAATCTTCGGACCACTGGGATACACTTCAATGCCATAGATGGTTTTGCTTACAAACACCCGGTCTCCCACGTTAAGGGTTGAAACCATGGAAGGGGAAGGGATGACAAAAAGCTGGAAAATATATTGATTGATGAGCAATACTGCAAAAACAGCAAACACCAGGGCATCAACCCAGCCCTTTACCTCACCAAGAAAGGTGCGTTTAGTACGCTGTGACTTCTCAAAGGCCTTCAATGCCTTGCGATGAGTAAGTATGCGTACCGTATGACGTTCGAGAAAACTCAACAATGATTCCATAGGAAGCAAGCTATCACAATAGAGTTCAGTTGACAAGAGAACATCAGAAAGATACCTTATCGTGTATGAAACGACGAATCGAACTTCCTGAGGTTGATCAGGTGCAATTGCCCCACCTATTTGGTCTGAGGCCGGGTGTTCTCATCCTTATAATACTCCTGATCGTCCTTGTGGCGGTACTCTTTTTCATAGCCTTCTTCCCTGGAGTCATAAAGGGAGGACGATACGTCACATTCCGTGCTCCACTCAGTGAAAGCGGGGTGGTGGTTGATGGTACCTACATTGGAGTGACCGATTATCCGTATTTTATTGAGAGTGGAAGTCATGAAGTCCAGGTAATGAAGGCTGGTATTTCCTATTCGTCCTATACACTTGATGTGGACCATCCTGTCTTTTTGACCTGGCTTTTTCACCGGAAACTCGAGGCACCTCTTCCCTCTCTTGCCTTGGATGAGGAAAAGAAATCGGTTATCAATCAATTCAACCTTCAGGAAATTGCTGATGCAAGTGCAATCCTTAGCTATGATATGGTGAACCGGAGCCGTCCTCTCTTTTCAAATTTGATTCAGGATTTGCAGGCGCTTGAACTTGATCAGAATACCACCCAAGCAACCATTGAAACTGCGTTGCGTTATATAAGCAATGAAACCATGCTTTCGGAAGCGAAAGAAGCGCTTGAGGCTGTTGAGATGAGTGATACCATGCTTGAGGTGATTACTATTGCAGAAGCGGTTGTAAAGAACACTACCAATTCCGGTGTGGGTCTTGCTTCTACCGCACCATCGCTTACCACGAAAAAACAATCACTTTCGTATGGTGATTTCCAGCTAGCAGGATTTTCCTATCCTTCATCGTCATTGGTCATGGGCAGGGAAACTCCTGCTTCCTATCCTCAGGTGAATGAAGCCGGTGTGTCAGTAGCTGTTCCTTCCTTTGTGCTGGGGGCAACAGAGATCAGCCAATATCAGTGGGCTTTATTCGTGGAGGAGAATCCCTATTGGGATAAGAGCAACAAGGCTGAGTTGATCAGCAAAGGATTGGTTGATGACTCATATATGCAGGGAATGACCATTTCCCCAGTGTTTGTCACAAGCAGACCTGTTTTTAATGTGAGTTACCATGCAGCTCAAGCCTTCTGTGCTTGGCTGTCTGAAAAAACAGGAAAAAAAGTGTTCCTCCCTACGGAGGCGATGTGGACCCTTGCTGCACTTCAGCAGAATGAATTAAAATATAACACATCACTTTCCCCTTATCCTGATTATAGCAGTGGTCCTGTATCATTGTTGGGGGGTGTCTGGGAGCTCACCCAGACGCCGTATATTCCCCTTTCCCGTCTTACAGGTTATGAGGAAAGTCTTGCCTTACATGAAGCGTTTTCTCTTCAGATGCAGCCCATCGTGAAAGGTGGCAGTTACCTGAACGATCCCCAGACAATCACCGCGCACACGGTCGGTGTAATCGAGCCAGATGCTTGTGGGGACCAAATTGGATTCCGTGTTGCTTGGTATGAATAAATGAAACAAGATAGAAACAAATTCAAGCTTCTCCAGAAGAACAAAAAGGCCTACTTCAATTATGAGGTGATAGAAGATCTCGAATGTGGGATAGCTCTTGCAGGTACAGAAGTAAAATCATTGAGAGGTGGGCGTTTCAGTTTTTCTGATAGTTATGTAACTGTCGATAAGGATGGTTTGACACTGGTTGGTCTTACCATTCAGCCCTATACGCATGGCAATATCAACAATCATGAGCCTAATCGAAATCGTCGTCTTCTAGCCCACAAGAGTGAGATCAAACGCCTTAAGCGGAAAGTTGATGAGAAAGGGTTTACCTTGGTCCCTACTTCCATTTATCTAAAAGGAAATCTTGTAAAGGTACAAATTTCACTTTGTAGAGGTAAACAGTTGCACGACAAGCGAGCTGTAGTCAAGGAACGGGATTTGAACCGTGATACGCGGCGTGAGTTGAAACAGCTGCAATACTAATACAATCCATTCAATGCAAAGCCATCAGGAACAAGCTTTCTGGTGGTTTTTTGTTGTGATTAGCAATACAGAGCCTTTTTGTTGCATAGATTCATGTTTTATTTGTTTTGTAAGGAATCAGGTAAAAGCAATGAGTCCAAGTTGTTTAAAAATACATAGGTGCAATATGTGTCAATATTAATATGCATATAAATAAATAATATATAATTTTGTATAATTATGTAATGTAGTAAAAATTATTATAATTATAAAAAAGATGGCTTGAATTATATTTTGTTAAAGAAATACCATTAATATTATATTAATAAATCCAATTATGATATTTTATACAATATTAATTATATATTGGTTATTATAAATTATATTAAATATTTTAGTATACAAGAATATCATAAAATTTAAATACATGTACTTCAAAATTTTATATGTATATGCAAAATAATTACTATATATAAATATTTATAGACAAATATAGTACTTACTGTGACACAGTAAGTAGATAGTAACATTACTCTAGACATAAGTAGATTCTTAAAGTACTATAATAATAGAATATAAAAGATTTTATGGCATAGTATAAGAAATGAACATATATAACAGATTGAACAATAAAATGAACAAACAACGAATGCAAGGAGCAAAGATGGCCAGTCCAGCACCATTTACCTTATGTAGAATATTCCGAGGGGAAAGGGCATATTACTATGCTTTATTTCGAGATCCAGAGACTGGAAAACGGACGAACAAGAAAAGCGTAGAGATATTGAAGAAACACTTGGGAATCTATGATACATCTCCAATTAAAAGAAGAGATGAAGCTATCCGTATCTGTTATAAAGCTTTGGATGCAGGAATAATCTTCTCTAAACAGACGGAGCAAACCCTGGTGGGCTATCTTAGGGAGTTTTATACCTGGGAAACCAGTGAATATGCGAAACGGCGAAATCTATTGGATCCAGGTTCAATTTCCCCAGATTATCTTGCTACGCGACTTAATCTTTTGGAAAATCATGTATTTCCACTACTCCACACGGATCTGTTCCTTTCTAAAGTAACGCTTGCAGAATTGGAACGATTGCAATTGGAGCTTGTACAAGAGGGTGCAATTAGCAATACGACTATAAACATGGCAATAACGACAATTCTTGTAGCACTTCGAGAAGCCCAAAGAAAAGGTTATATCACTTCGACAGTGGTGTTACGTATGAAAAATCTTGCAGCACAACATGTCGAGCGAGGGATACTCAGTGAACAGGAATTATCAGCATTCATGCATTATGCAAAAGCAAAGAGTGAAAAGCGGATTTATCTTGCGTGCCTCTTGGCTCTTCTTACTGGAATGCGTGCTGGAGAGTTGAGAGGTTTGTGTTTGGAAGCAATTGGAGATGGGATGATCACCATATCGCAAGCCTATGCAGATCGAGCTGGGTTGAAAGCCCCTAAAGGGAAACGGACAAGATTGGTGCCCTGCCCTACCTTCTTGTGTGAAGAGCTTCGTGCCCTCGCCATGGAGAATCCTTTTGCACATACCCATGCATTGGTGTTTTGGAGTAAAAAGAATGGATCATTTGTGTCAAGTCACTATTTCTCTGAACGTTTTCGACAAGAATTGATACGAAGTGGAGTGTTCAGTCATGAAACCCTGAATGAAAGAAACATCACCTTCCATTCACTGAGACATATGGCAAATACACTTTTGCGTGGCACTGTTGATGAGCATGTGTTGAGAATGACCATTGGGCATAGCAGTGAACAGCTGAGTAATCTCTATACCCACTTAAGCCAACGAGGGCTTGAGAGTGTGCAACTAGCCCAACAGAACATGATTCTTCCCCTGCTGGATCTATAAAAAGGGTTCTCATCAAGTATTGTTATCTTTTACATGGTGAAAAGAAACAACGCTCGAAAAGCTATCACCTTGTCCAAGAATCAAAATAGAGGTCATTAAAACAAGAATTTGATGAAAACTGAATGCTCATGTGGTTTTATTCAAATTGGCCATATGCTAAAATTCTTACAACACTTTTGGGAGGTGGCAACAATGAGATTGGCTGTTCTTGGTGACATCCATGGTAATATTCGAGCATTTGAAGCAGTGCTAAATGATGCCAAAGCCTCTAAAGTTGACCAGGTAATCTTCCTAGGCGATTTGGTGGTTATGGGGCTTGATCCACAACTCTGTTATGATTTACTCATGGAACAAAAACCTTTGGTTATGATCAAGGGAAATACAGACTCTTCTCTGGAAAATGTCAAAGCTTTTCCAGTCAAGAATGAACATGATGCACAGATTTTAAAACTCTTGAAATATACGTCCATCAGAATGCATCAAAAAGCAAAAGAAAAACTTTGCAATCTTCCCTCGGTAGAGAGGCTGGATATTGGGGGTATCTCTTTGATCTGCTGTCATGGCACGCCCTATGATGAGGATGAAGGCATTGCAAAGGATATTCCTTTCTCCCCCGCTCTCTCCAAAAGACTTGCTGAAGAAAAAGTTGAATTGATTCTTAGTGCTCATACCCATATTCCTGCTGACTTTCAGCGTGATGGGATCAGATTCATTAATCCAGGAGCTGTAGGGTATTCATTCGATGGAGATGTTCGCCCAAGTTATGCACTTGTTGATATTGAGGATTCTCATATTAGATGTATCCATCGCAGGGTAGATTATGACATCAATCGTTACATTATGGAAGTTGAACACGCTTTAGAAGGATTCCAGCTCTTTGGCCGATTACTTTATTCCTTGAAACATGGTAAACAAATGAAAATGTAAGCAATCCTCAGATAAGTGAAGTCTGGATTAGGTATGCTGTATACGTGAAATAACAGAGCAACAACCCAACTCCTTCAAAACGATTGACGCGGCCTTGTCTATCTTTCTTGAATCGATATCCAATCACGAATAGACTGATAGTAAGCAAGGTCATGACGAGCATGTCTCTCTTAATGACCAATGGATCAATAGCGAATGGGTGTATTGCACCAGCGATGCCTACGACAGCTGTTGTGTTGAACAGATTTGAACCGATGACATTACCTAATGCAACCCACTTTCGGCAGTAAGAAATTCAATGTTTCTTGAATTACCTTGAAGTTACTCTTCTGACTCCATCCGCCCCCTGCTTCCAGGGGGTCTTTTCGTGTCTCCTCAAATGGTTTTTCTCTTCCATCTG